>Ga0131853_10002741_pt1 | contig 31592 bp, 21 predicted proteins | sample TergutLab28metaG_FD_92764 | JGI IMG/M metagenome (GOLD analysis project Ga0131853, IMG submission 92764) | Labiotermes labralis P1 segment gut microbial communities from Petit-Saut dam, French Guiana - Lab288 P1 (version 2) (version 2) | ecosystem: Host-associated > Arthropoda: Insects >... | reverse complement strand
AGCAATAGCAGCAGCAGCGGCAGCATTATTAATAGTTTATCTCTGATGCTCTTACTTTCATTTTCGCCAAATTATTCTCAGGTAGGTGCAGGGACCACTTGACGGAATTTTTTGCTGTTTGCGTCTTGTCTTGGAACGAGCATGCTTATGCCGTGAGAGATTCTTGTTAAGATTAATATTAGCAGAATATAACGCTACGTCATCCAGACAAAAAGGTTTTAATGTTTCTTTGCTAATATTACGAAATGCATTTCGATCGCATAAAAGTGATGAGTAAACATTCTGGCATTTTCTTTGGACCTTTCGCAAGAAAAATCAATGTGTAAGATGCATATAAACTCCCTGAGAAACACGCAAACTGCCTTCAGCAGTGAGTTTGATTGACAGAACTGTAAGGCCATTATTATCTTGTTCAAACGTGTGAGTTTATTTTCGTGTCATCAGAGTTCAGGTCGTGTTCATTCTCATGAAGAGATTTGTGTTTATTTGGGTTTTCATTGTTGCCATATCTACTGTAAATTCGCTGTGGAGCTCCATGGTGGTTTCTATGAGCAATTACCTGCAGGAGAGACAGTGCTTACTACTAGCAAATAGTTGCTAAGCGTAAGGTATAGTTCAGGACTCAGGTTTGCTACCATAGATAGTGCGGAAATGATGCAGGGCTCAGTCCCGAATTTTAGGACAAACCAAGATATCTAACAGCAAAGGCCCAAGGAACAGGGCCACATTTGTAATAACCGCCAATTTTCAGCTGATTAAGACATTCCACTCTTTGTTTTAAATTTCCAGATCCACAACGTTTTTCACAAGAGCCCAATACTGGGCCTTATCTTGAGTCAGATCAGTCCAGTCCATGTTCCTATTTCCTATTTATTTTAATTGGGAAATATTTTGGTTAATAGCCAATAAGGAACCATAGGATGATGTAACATTAAACTGTAAATTTAAATGACGAGGACAGAGAATTATCATGGCCTAATAATCTTAAGATGTGTCATCCCCGTTGTGTTAGATCAATAACACAAAGCTGTAGCGTGTATATATCTATATTATACATCACTTACCACATATATTCACAGGTAGCCGACCCACAATACTGAAAACCCCTCCTAAGAGGAGACAGTAATAGATCTTAAGACACACCCATCCACCTGAGGGATCCCGGCCATACCGCACGACCACGAAGATAAGAATACAAGAAACAATAGCCAGCCTAGACAAAGAACTATTCAAGAACTAAAATTATTGTTACATAGCTACTATACTACGCACTTATAACATATGTAATTTATTGTATGTTTTTCACAAACCATGAATTTGCAATTGATGAAACATCTCAATACGATGGTTTTAATACCTAATTTGCATGTTAGAATCTAAAGATGTTCACAATTGATGTAACTCCTTGACATGTTTATTTCAACGTTAACTAATCCCACGATTTATGATGTAAGACGATATCTCGTTCCCCTTCCAAAATTACCACACATATTGAGTAGTCACTTAAAAAGTTCTTTGGACAACTTGATGATGGCCTACGTACAGGTGCGAAACAAGTAGTTGTATATTATATATTGCTACTAACTGTAATATTGTTGTGTTCATGACTGTATGTATATATAGATATATACACACTACAGCTTTGTATTAGTGGCCTAATAAGTGCGCCTACGGCTACAGTTCAGCTGGAGTGACAGAAACATAACAGCGTTTTGTGAAGTCTTGCGCGTCCTGGCCCGAAAGCCGAACATGCTATGCGGCAGTATACTGAAGGCATGACGTGGTACTTGACAGTACTAGCTTGTAAAATAAGGCCGTTCAGTTGGCAACATTGCGGGTTATTCCCTTAACCCCAGAGGTGGGGGTCAGCCGGCGGGATGTTATTTTGATTTCCTCGTGTCCATGGGATATGGCTGACAGAAGAGATGCTTATCTGTCTGTTAGCAATCGCCTGTTAAGGACCGCATGCAGGCTTTGTCTTAACAGTCCGTTAAACTTGACGTGAGTCTGCGAGTTATTACAGCAAATCGGGGAGAATGTTAATATTTCAGCGGCCGGTTGAATAAAGCTGCAAATGTCAAGTGGATCTGACTTTCCAGTATGAAATCTTGCCAGAGTCATTTCAGCTGAAAAATTAGCCCTTTCTTCTTTCTTTCACGTAAGTTTCTCTTACTGCCTTACTTGTGTAATAATTTTTCCCCTACATCTCTCTTTCCGTTTCATTTTCACTTTCTACCCTTCTCCCATTTCATTTTTGTTTCCTTCTCTCATGCATTTAATTCTTTCTTTTTTTCGTTCCTCATCTCACTACGCTATTTTTTTGTTTCTGGTTTTCTCCTTCTCGCCACCTTAAATGTTTGGTTTATTTTAATCACTTCGTCTTAATGTCTTCCTCTCTTCCTTATTTTTACTTTCTTCTTTATTTATTTGTTTCTCCTTGTCTGCTTATTTAGTTCCTATTTTATTTTATTTTCTCTCTTCTATTTGCTGTTTTTGTATCACTCTTTATTTCTGTTTCGTTTTCTTTTGTTTTCTGTTGTTCTTCCTGTAATTAGTTATTCTTTTTAGGCCTGTTAGCAAAGCAGTTGCGGAAAGTGGCTATTACCCTCGTCAACAACGTCCGTCCACCCATCTTTCTGCATGGAACAGGGTGATTCCCATCAAACAGGCTCTCATGATGTTTTAGCTCTGGTGTGTTTAGGAAACCTTGTCCTTACCTTCCAGTGTTGCGCAAAACAAGAATGAAGAAACGTGTAAAGAAATAAATAAGAATCAAGGAACATTCTGATAATAAAACCAACTAGATGCACTAATTTCTCAAGTTTATTTTTGGAATAAAACTCCACATGTTTCGGACAGTTACTCTGTCCATCATCAGGAGTTTTTTACTTTACACACAGCAATGGTATTTGTCATACAGATTTGCTTACAGCTAGCGAGCAGGGTCAGGACGGATCGTCCTGACCCTGCTCGCAAATAGTAGACTCTAGAAAGTCTTTTTTACTGTCTTGCCCACCCACGTTTCAAGCTCTGGCATAACCTAAAATCCATATTTCCATAACAAGTAGATGAATTTAAGAGTTTTGTCTGGAAAGAAGGTTTAAAATGTCAAAACGTTATGTTTGAAAATACATGAAAATTCAGACAGACAACAAACAAATAAATGTTACATTCAACGCCGTTGTAAATTAAAAAATAATAAACTAAGGGATAGTCTTGACTAGTTAAAGAAGCGGACAGAAAATAAGAAACTATTTGTACATATAAGTAAGAAATTTAAAATTCTTGGAGCAAAGTTGTGTATATATTTAGAAATAATTAGGGCAACATTGAAGGAAAAATTAAGTGAATGAAGTCTATTAACATTAGGTCAGACATGACAAAATTTAATGCAGGGACAAAGTCAGTACGTAGTTTGACCGGACCTATAAAACGAAGGACTGTTGGATGTGTAAATAGTTAGTCTCTCGGAATCGCAGTACGTAAGACAGGAACAGTAGTATTAAAACCACAATTTGCAGAAAGTAAATCGGAATACCATAACTCTGAGCTCTAAATGATTTTCATGATGGTAACAGGCATGACTGATATTTTGGGCACTGTCCATCATCTCTGGCTAAACATCCACAACATTTTGGGTACTGGATCTGTCTCCGTCTGCAGGTGGCAGCGAAAGAGCGGGAACCTGCCTCTTTGGACTTTTGTCCAGTAATAAAGCCTGCGTCTTCGTAACAAACCCAGCAGAGTGAATAGGTTCTTCGTCTTCCCTTTCCACCTGTAGACGGTGAGAGTTTTCTTCTCCAAGACGTTCTGGAACTTTTAACCTGAAACGTTGGATAATATCCGTCATTGCTGGAAGGACGTGGAGGGAAGAAGAAAGGGAAGTAAGGTGGAAGGAAGAAGGGATGGTAGGAATGCAGGAAGGATGAAAGGAAGGAAGCAAGGAAGGAAGGATGGAGGTACGTGGTTGTACCTGTATTATGGTACCATCCCAGCATTCACTTCGAGGGACGAGGAAACCCGCATAAAATTTTTGTTAGCCAGGTGGCGGACGCTTGTGAGTGCGGTAATGAACATTCAGGTTCTGTGAAATGCGGGGAATTTCTTGACTAGCTGCAAACCAGTTAGCTTCTCAAGGACTTGCACCATGGAGTAAGTAAGTCTGTGGATAGTCAGTCGAAACCGGGACCTCCCTATTAAGAAGCAGTCATGTTAACCGCTCAACCGCTATGGCAGTTCGTCCTCGTTCATTTTCTGAAGAATCAACGTACATCCTCCCTCACCATATATTAATAATCTAAAAAGCATAATTACTGGAAAGGAAAAGTGTGACGTCACGGTTGATGAAATAAAATTACATGAAAGTAAAACTGCGCACACCGCAGAACCCGGAATGGTAAATACCCTTGTTACATTGCGATGCTACTGGTTGTACGTATTTGTGACGGTACATAGAGACTGAAGGCTCTTACGTAAAAATCATCATTAGGCGTGCTGAGTTATTCAGTAATCACGTAGTTGCTCGTAGGCTAGAGCGAATTTAAATGGTGCGTGTAATTCATGGCTTTGACAAACACAGACTTAAAGAGGGTAACTAAAATACTGGGACAAACGTCAAGAGTGAATTCTTTACATCAAAACAGAAAAGGAAAGTTCCTGTATACATACAGTATTTCCGGAAATGAGTGGTTGTGAGCTTAGTCACAAGAATGTGTTCAACATTACGTACCTTAACTATGTCATATTTTAACTGAAATACAAACAAAGTGTATCGTCAGTCATAACAATTTAGTGCCATACAAAACAGTAGTACATGTTTTGGTGAAATGTTAATCTTACCAATTAACCAACTTAATGCACAAATTCTTCTTTTATAATAAATGTGTTATACACCTCTACGTGTTTCGAGCACTATGTGCCCATCATCAGGAGGTCAAAATTGCATTATACAGCATCTGGTTTATCACAATCTGTAGGTCGCCGTCCGGTGCACCGGACGGCGTTGGTGTGGCAGCATGCTGCCACACCAACGCCTACTCCATAACGACGTACTCTTACTGACTATTTTATAAATGTGACTTTAGCTAGGCTCAAGTGTAAGCTCCCTGATGATGGTCGTAGACCGAAACATGAAGGAGCAGTTTTAATATAACTTTTAATGTAAATTTTAATGATTTATAAGGCTGATATAAAGTGCATTTGTTGATAAATAAAAGACTTTGATGGTAGTTGAAGAATAAGAGACCAACTTGATGTCACTAGTTATTATGTTTTATTTCACTTCTTCTATGCTCAACATGTTTCGGACATTAATACATCCATCATCAGGAGCCTGCGCCTTTTCTACTTTATCACCACATTGGTCGTGTATTCTTGTTTCGAAGTGTGTTGGAGTTTCGGTGTGGCTGGGTTGGAGTGGTGTCCGTGTAGCAGGCTGAAACTGTGCTTCAGCCTGCTACACAGAAACTCCATCATACATCGAAACAAGAAAACACGACCAATGTGGTGATATAATAGAAAAGTCGCAGGCTCCTGACGATGGATGTATTAATGTCCGAAACATGTTGAGCATAGAAGAAGTGAAATAAAACTTAATAACTAGTGACTTCAAGTTGGTCTCTTATTCTTCAACTATCACAATGATGCACGGTCCAATATACATATGACTTTGATGGTATCAAGATGCACGATACAACGATAAAAAAATTATTTATATGTGTTCCGGTTTTTTGCTCAAGATTTATTACACAAGAGACTTCACTAAGGAGTTACTAGGTTAAAATTTAGTTTTAGGCTTGATACGGTTAATTCGAATGTTTGAGGTAAATGTCAGGGAAGTTTACCGCCGCACTATTGGTATCATTAACGAAAGGGTTTTATTGTTAATGATACGTAAAAAAAACCGGTGTTTTGGTGAGGAAACCTGAGGGAAAGAGACCACTTTGAAGACCCAGGCTTGGATGGGAGGATAATATTAAGATGGATCTTCAAGAAGTGGGATGTGAGGGCATGGACTGGATCGATGTGGCTCAGGATAGGGACAGGTGGAGAGCACCTGTGAATGCGGTAAAGAACCTTAGGGTCCCATAAAATGCGGAGAATTTTTTAATTAGCTGAGAACTGATTAGCTACTAAAGGTGGACTGTGCTCCATGGTGTAAGTAGGTAACTAAATGAAAAATATGTGTATTGTTTCTAATGTGGCCCGCAGACTGTTTTTCTCGTGGTTTCGTTTCTTACCAAAAAGGTTGCACGCAGCTGGTTTAAAACAGTGTTCAAGAACATATCGAGGCTTATGAAAGTGGAACTGCCTATGGAACCTAGCATATTATACAGCCCGGAACTGAGTGCTCTGTACAGATGAATGCCTACACGTTTCTTATTTTGTAACTTTTTGGAATACGTTTACATAGAAGACAAAATGAACTGGGTGTATAATATTGTGGTATGGTATATGCATGTAGGTTGTGACGATCGGAAGTGCGTGGGGACGGAAATAAATTTTGTACCCAGTGGCGGGATTTCGTATTGACCTTGTCGATGAACCTAGCGGTTTTCTAACTACTGCAGGTGAACGCTGGCAAATTGTGGGTCAGCAGAGCTTCGTAATCACTCGCAAGCTGGTGAGCACGCTGATGAAATTTCAGTCGCCATCTGTTCTCAAGCGGAGAATGATTAGTGAGTTAACAAATAACATTCCTTTAGTTGGTTATTTACGCAACATATACCTTACACATTCACCTCCGTAAATTGCTATCCGACACACGCGATTCAACAAGATTTGTTCGTTAGTTAAAGATTATTGTTATTTAGTTGCTTAGTCACTCAGTTAAAGGATTAATTTTGTTAGTGATTTAGTTAAAATAAAGTTTTTCGGTTAATTCGTTCTGCCAGTTATTTATTTGAACAACGAGTTATTTAGTTTTTTTTTAGTTACAAAATACATTCAGTTAGCGTTTTAGAAGATGCATCAAGTTTGTTAGTCATTCAGTTAAACAGTTGTGTTCCTTCTTCAGTCAGTCGTTTAGTTAAAGATTTAGTAACATTAGACTAAGCTTTATGTCTGGTACACAGTTTTAGTTTAGTACGTCAGATAGTTAACAAGTTGTGTTAGTCAGTTAAATATTATTTATTCGAATCTTGACAAATTACATTATTCAGTAGGTCACTTCACCGTCTGCCAGTAATTAATCCTTTAATTAAGTTGTGTATTGTTTAAGTTTTTGATTATTTTATCGCGGTAAATAAATTTCGTTATTTATAAATTTCCTTCCACTATTATATTAAAATATCATATAGTCGTTCTTATATATCTCGGTCCTATAAGTAAAATCGTAGTGTACATAAATTTTTATACCTCATTGACAAGGTGTATATATGTTAAAGACTATCCTCTTCTATTACATGGATCTTCACTTGTTGAATGTTTGATGGTATGCCTCAGTCAAAAGCATATGCTCTAAACTCAAACCATTAAGAAAATAACTGCATGATCTTGACTTTCAGAATCACTGACTGTCGATTTCTATGAAGCCCTAGCTAATGCACTGTATACGCTGGTGTTCAGTAAGAATTTGGTGGGGGGGGGTAATTAGATGGAATTTTGCAAGAGTTCAACTGGTTCAGTTCTAAGAACGTAATAGGAAGATTTAAGACCTGTATTGGGCTATTCACGGTGTAGTTGTTTAACAACGTTCCACGATGTAGAATTGTGGCTTTGGGATAATATATATTTTGAACCTTTACACTACTCAAAATTCAAAGGTGGAATTAAAAATGTACGAAATTTGTCAATAAATTCCCACCTCTGCTGCCTCATGGCACAACAAACGTCTATCTCATGGCTGAAACGTAGGCACCTCTGAAATAGCTACAGCCAATCGATGACTGATTTTATATCAAAACTGAAAACCTGCCAAATGGCCACGCATGGCCTTACTTATCACCTAAATTTTTATTTTGGAGAAGTTCTCCCTTTCTGAGTCAGAAAAAAATACATTTTGAAAATCTTCAGTAAGATGTGACATCGCCCCTTTTCATTCTTATTGTCAAATGATGCCAAAATGATGGTAGCTGCGGTAGGCAGCCGAAACATGTAGTAGCGCTAAATAAAGGAGCTTTATATTAGATTTGTATGGTTGTGTTTGTCGGTGAATGTAATACTTCAGTAAAAAAAATATTTCTTGAATGGAAGGATGGTTGAGTCCTTGAAGGACATCAAGCATACGTGCTGCTCACTTCCCTTTACTTCTATTATCTTGCGACCTGTTTTCTTAAGTGTTACGGTAAGGATGATTAACTTCTCTGAAATCTCTTTGCTTGTATGTGTTGATGCCGAAATTGATCCTTACATCTGATGTTCTGTAAACGTAAGGACTTTGCCTGCGACGTACAATTTTATTCCCAGTTTTACTACAAATGTGTAATAATTTTTATTGTAGTTTATTTTTCAATTATAACAAAGTGACCTCCCAGCAATTGAAGTATTGAACTGTTGGTCATTACTTTCGAAAGAATAAGAGTAGTTTTATGCTGCCGCGGAACTAATCCATATGTCAGTGTCTTGAGTCGATTTTGAATTTACTTCCCGGTATTAGACTCTTACGATATTGATTTATGAGCATGAATCAACGTTCTTAATATTCCGTAACTGTATTCTTTCTCTTTCAGTCTCCCATTTCTTAGACAAATAGAAACGAATGAACAGTATATCAGAAACAAAATGGAATTTTGTAGAGTTTATACACAAATGAAGACTCTTTCCTCCTTAATATCAAGCTAAAAGTGCGTTTCCACAGTGTCATATCGTCGCCTGTTGGGGACAAACCTAAAATGTATTAACACTAGTCTTCTGTTGCTCGGCGACCCGGGCAGGCTATGCGTACTCATTTCGGTAGTTTGTTAAAATATTCGTCCGATACCTTCTCCGGCTTGCGACAGGTCTGTAGCCATTTCCAATGCGAATTATTCACAGAGTGCGATCTGGTGCTTCCTCTTTCAATTCAAAGGATCTTCTCTTTTCCATAAGGTCATCCAGTACCTGCTTACGTCTTCTTCCTCTTCTTCCCGTCCCGTCTATATTTCTTCAGTAACTTGTTTAAGATGTGACCCATCCAGGTACCTTTTCCACATCTGGTGGTGTAGGGTGTTCTTTTTGACTCTGTGTGATACTTCTCCATTTTTCATACGATCCGTCCATCTGAACTTCTCCGTTCTTCTCGAGCACCACATTTCAGAAGTGTTGAGGCTATTTTCCGAAGTGTCCAAATTTCTGAACCAAACAAAGCTGTTCTCCAAGCGTAGCGCTTCATTAGTTTCTTTCATAAATTTAAGTCCAGTTTGCAGGTAAAAAGAGGCTCCTTACTGTTGAATGCCGCTCTTCTCATGGAAATCCTGGATTTAATTTCGCATTTACTTTTTGCATCATTTGTTAAGAGGCTGCCCAGATGCGAGGTAGTGGAAATATTCCACATTTTCCATGTAGAATAATAAATTTCATTATCAAATGAGATTAAATTTGAATGACCTTAGCAGCGTTTACCTTACACCTACGTTTACAAGAAAAATGTTTTATTACTGCTAACATTCAGATTGATGGAGCCGAATTCCGTTAGTTGAAATGTGCACAACAGATATAACTTCTTTGACTGTGCACTATGACAATGATGAAATGTTAATTTGATTTAATTATTTGAGCCAAGGTTTCCTGCCAGTGGACAATAAAGAAAAATTATCCTTGCGAATTTGTTTGTTTATACAAAATAAAGAAGTTGTACCGTTCATTTAAATGCAGCAACGTGTATTGTTCCGCCCCTACACCAGAACCCGGGACTGTAAGTTCCGTGACAGTAGTCCTATTGACCTCGAAACATGACCTAGTTCCCACAACAGCTAGCAACTGCAACAACGTCCCCCCCCACTGTTGTGCAGAACTGTTGCTCCACTATGAAAATAAACTGACACTTTAAACATAGTTTTCATAACTCATGTCTTTCCCAGGATGCAGACAAACTATGAAGATTGAGACTCAGTTTAAGAGGAATAGCGATGTAACTTAGTCCACACAGTACAGTTCTTTCTAGAAATCGGTAGTCCATTGGTTGCTCAAGAAATTCCCAAACTCGTACAATTTACTGTTGTATACACAAGAGTCTGCTACCGGTTCCTCTCATATGCCAGATAAACACAGTCCAAACGTTAGTGCAATGTTTAATATTTATTTTGATATTAGACTGTTATTCAGTATATGTCCAGATCATCCAAATGATCAAACTTGCTCTTTTTCCCAACCACAATCTCATCTTCCCTATGCGTAATTTTTTTTTGTCATTCATCCAGCCCACGCAGCTGTTTCGCAGAGTACGTCTGCACCCGTCGCATCTCGTGACACGTGCGGTGTTCAGGGCAGCGGTAATGTGTGGTTGACCCTTCAGTATTCAATGATTCGATCACCGTAACGGCGCTTAATTAAGAGAACTACTTTCGAAGATCCTCATTCTGTCTTTTTCTATGTTCTTATTCATTACACTCTCCAGAGATGCTCTTAAAATGCTTCCTTATTCCCTCTGCTTCTCCCGCCTAATAAGAAATAAAGAATGATAACCTGGTAACGCTTCTAACTAAGTAACTACCAAAAAACCTAATTTTTAATAATCAACTAATTATCTACGAGACTAAGATAAATGTATGAAGGCGTACTGGGGGACAGAAGGTAACAACTCCACTCATTCTTAACCTCGGCACTGGATGGTGGCGAATATTCGACGTCACGGCCCGACCGATTATCTTAGGACACAACCCCGATACCGACTGAATTGGAGGTTGCTGGGTTCCAGAACCCGTCTGGATATTTCTGGAGCAGCCTAGTCCCTAAACCGATTACTCTCTCTCGGCTCCTGAATAATTAGCTATTGGAATTAATAAATGACCGACCGGTGTTCGAACCCAGGTAGGGGCGAGATTTTCCAGATCCATCCACACCAGATCTGAGGCCTACCCAGCCTCCTGCACAGTGGGTTTCAGGGGGCTAAAGCGGCCGGATCGTGGTGTTGACCAACCGCCACCTTCTAGGGCTGAGGTTGAGTGCGCATGTAGATGTATCTCTAACTCGGCACAGTGCCCGTTTGGCATGTAACGGGACAGCCTTTTTCTAATTAATGGCCTGACGAATAAGCGACATTCCAGTTAACTGACAGACTAGCAGGCAAAGTGAGTGGGGCTTGGTCAAGACTAACAAACAGTTCGTGCTGATGTAACGTACTTACGCTGAAAGCAATGTTGTCGCTGATACTGGTATAACATGTTACAGTTCCTATAGCAGTCAATGTTTTGGTGCGTCGGTTTTTATGTGGCGCTGTGAGGTCACTTGACAAAACACACTCTGGCCTTAGATTGCCATTGAGAAAAAGCACAGTGAAGGAACAAAGGAATTTCAGTCGGGCTGTTTGTAACAAATTGTCCAGCTGTGTTGAAATATGCAATTTTAATGTTTCGTTTTGTTGCCGCCCTCCTCTATAAATTGCACCATCTCACGTACTGCTGGTTCGACAAAAGTATGTCACGCACCACTTGAAATTTTTGAAAGAACTGGCCTCTTTTTAAAAACCTTACGAATACAAAAATTTAAATTCCGCCCAAGACTTTCTTTTTATAGTGTACGTCAATCTGTAATATCGAATCATCTGTGGTGCAAAATTCTGCGGTGGGAGCGCCACTGTTGGCGTACTACCGTACGATACTGCTATGATGTCTGTTCACAGAGATTCTAAATATTCACTTATGTTGGAACAATTCGAGTAACTGTCAACACAGTGCTTCCTAGCCACATTGACACTAATGCTGTAGACAAAGCAGATCTCCGGAAATTTGATTTGGATCCAGCCGTAACGTGGGTAGGTGCTCGAAATCATTTTAGTTATTTTGAAGTAATCCATTCCATGCATTCTCGTATATTAGACATCTATTACATGAGAGTGCACGGAATGGAATGTCAAATATATGACAATGCAAGGAATGGAATGTCTAGTATATGACAATGCACGGAATGGGATGTCTAGTATAAGAAAATCCAAGGAACGGGATGTCCAATATATGACAATGCACGGAATGGAATGTATAGTACATGACAATGCACAGAATTGAATGTCTAGTATATGACAATGCACGCAATGGAATGTCCAATATATGACTGCACAGGATTGAATGTCCAATATATGAAAATGCACATAATGGAATGTCTCGTATATGACAATGCACGGAATGTCCAATATATGACATTGCACGGAATGGAATTCTAGTATATGACAGTGCACGGAATTGATTGTCCAATATATGACAATGCAAGGAATGGAATGTCTAGTATATGACAATACACGGAATGGAATGTAGAGTATATGGCAATGCACGGAATGGAAAATATATTATATGGCAATGCACGTAATGGAATGTCTAGTATATGACAATACACGGAATGTAATGTATAGTATATGGCAATGCACGGAATGGAATACTTCAAAATAACTGATGCTCAACAGACAGGGTTAATTAACTACTGTAAGAATACCAAGTACAAACTGCTCAAACCCAAGGCAGCAGCATGGTTCAACAGCAAGTCTCATATATGAAGAGACTTCATTTTAGTGAATTTGTCTGCCGTGAACACTTGAAGTACTAGGTTAATTTTCGGCTGACGTGTAGAATATATCGAAAAGTCCATTTATGTTCTTCCTGACCTGCAAAGTAACAAAATAACAAAGTACTCCCCCCGCCCTCCACCACCGTTTGGTTAGTCTTTTAACATTTTAGAGTGGCAGACAACAAAATGCACCAATTATTCTTTCTTATGATTGTTCACTTATTTCAGTGACGTAAAGCCGTAAGTCCACTTTTTGCCGTATTCTGAAGAATTTTCGCATTTCGGTCTTAGAATGTGGAGCAATAGAATGTGGGCGGCGTGAAATCCTTGCCTTCGGTCTCGTCGCGCTGGACATACGCAGTTCCGAGGAATGAGGACTCCTAGTAAAGCTGGACGGCAAAATAACAGGTTAAAATTAGAAGCAGAAAGTAACACACGGATAATGGGACTAGGTTTCGACATAGTGATGGCGGAGTAAGGCGGTGCTCCGATTTTCATGCCGGCGAATATGCAGTAAATTAACTTCCGAAATGCAGCGCATTCAACGTTGGGATGTGGCGTCCCGGCTGATTCGGCGTGGCCATACCCCGCGGGAGGTTTCCAGTGATGTCACGTTTTTATAAACCTCAATTTAGCACCTACTCCGCGCCCATTTTGTTACGCTTACCTCAACCCCGTTTAGAATTTGGCTCCTCCCTCGGAGACTAAAGTTACTGCACTTAATTTCATGACCTCCGGCTTTCGCGCTACCAGCGTCGTCGAATTATATCCGTGGTTACGCTTTCATGTGAACGCCTTGAGGCGACGCTGATGTCTTCAGGCGACCAGCCGTTTCACGTGTTACTTCCATTAGATCATTGCAGATAGGAATTCAAACTGCACGCTACGCCCACGAAGGTAAAATCGGTGCTTTGTATCACGTTGTCACGTTTGTACCAAACGCCATTCTCTCTTGTCTGTGTCTTTATTCACGTACCACGTAATATTTACGTGTTGGCGGTCACCTATGTTATGATGTGTTAACAGATATACGAACGAAGTGTATATAAATGATAAAGTATAGAATAAACACCTAAGGTAAAGAATGTGGGACATGGTGAGATCACTGGGTAATTATGTGTGTGTGATTACATAAGTTAAGTCATACCGCAGGACGGCTATATCCAATTTGTAGAAAATTGTGCCAAATAATATTAGAATAATCGAATCGAGGAGGGCATAATGGGAAGGCCATGTAGCATTCATGGGGAAATACTGTACAAAGAATTTAAATATGAACGATGCTGATGAGTTATGTTAAAATAGATCATGTCAGTTACCTTTACATTATTAAGGCCGGTGTGTTCTTAGGTATATATGACTCAGTAAATTATCATTCGAGCCCAGCTTATGTATCAGCTTCTGCAATGGTTAAACTATGTGTTGTGTTCGACTGATAGTTTATTGGATTGTGCCAATCAGATATATTTATGAAATTAAATTAATTTTTTTCGGGATCGAATCCCGGTGGTGACGAGATTTTCCGCCCGTCCAGACCGGCCCTGGGACCCACCCAACCTCCTGTAAAATGGGTACCGGGTCTTTCCCGGGGATAAACTGCGGCCGGGGCGTGCTGCTGACCACTCACCCCCTTCTAGTGCCGCAGTCATGGAAGAGTAGAGCTATACCTCTACCCACCCTCTGGGCTACACCGGGCCTGTAACGGGAACACTTTACCATTTTTAATTAATTTTTTGGGCTCATCCTAGTTGCAAGTACAGGCCGATACACTTCGTCCACTGTCTGACAACACCTCATTCAGCGGAAACAGCTTTCCGCGTGTTCTGTGTAGGACGGAAAGGGAAATAAGTAATACGAAACGTTATGTGCAGTCTACACAGTGCTGGCAATTTGATTACGCTTGTGAAACTTGGGTAGATTAATGTGACTGAATAACTGAAATTGCAGGTGTATTAGAAAGTGTTCTTACCTGCCGTAAGGTGAATTAAATAATTGTACAAATTACAACATACAATTATAAGGATAAGTACAGTGAGTCAGACTCACGCTACCTGTCCTTAACATCGTATGCAACACAACGGGGAAGGCTCACTTAAAAAAATTACAACAGACATATCGCATAACAGGAGTTTTGTCAAATATGGGCGTCAGCACATTATTCGTGTAGAGACTGAAATGGTTATACTAATTAGAGCACAATAGACATAAGTGGTTTAAACCGGCCGGGTTTATGAATGACTGGAGTTATATCTCCATCCCTCCGCAAAACATCAGCACATGCACTAGAATTATACCTCTGATTGGGCACTATAATAGGGCAACATCCGACATAATTACGCCCATAGTGGTCGGTTGAATATCACTCCAGAATTGCTTACCCTTTTGCTCCTGTGTGCTTGGTGGTCAGGTAGCTGCATATTCAGGCACAGCACGAAGTTTGTTGCGAGCAGTGACGTAAGGACTGCTGGTCGGCACGTTAGAGTGAACGTAGATATGAAATATGGACCTGGCTTCAGATGGTACAGCTTTTATTAATCCTTGTTAGCATACTTTTTTAGAGGTAGGTCGTTGCACCAATTAATAATAAAGCAAGACTTGTTTGCCAACAACAAGAAACCTTCGTAGTTTTGGTGTTCCGTCGACGTTGCAGTATTACGGTTTATTACGTTATTTAATAAATTCTGTATTCATTACATAACTTTACGTTGCGGGATCCTTAAGCCATTCCGGTACAAATTGGAAACAATTCTATTATAAAAAAGATTGCTTTTAGTTTTGCAGCAAACACTCGTTACTTTTCACTACGTAAAGGATTTTATTATTATTCTCCTTCTTCTACTACTACTACTACTACCACCATTACCAGTACTACTACTACTACTACTACTACCACCATTACCAGTACTACTACTACTACCACCACCACCACTACTACTACTACTACTACTACCACCATTACCAGTACTACTACTACTACTACTACTACTACTACCACCACCACTACTACTACTACTACTACCACCACCATTACCAGTACTACTACTACTACTACCACCACCACTACTACTACTACTACTAGTACTACTACTATCACCGCCACCACTTTTACTACGACTACTGCTACTATTACTACTACTACTACTACTACCACCATTACCAGTACTACTACTACTACTACTACTATCACCATTACCAGTACTACTACTACTTCTAGTACTACTACTATCACCACCACCACTTTTACTACGACTACTGCTACTATTACTACTACTACTACTTCCGAACTCATCTGTTAATAGTTTGTCGACAATTGAACATTTTATGAGGTGGAGTTGTCAACCCCACGTCCAACTCCGACATGAAGGAGCAGGGTAACCCTTTTTTTGTGGGTCATTACCTTTAACTTGTCCGGCATGGGAGGCACTCGTGAGCGTAGTTCTGAGGATCATCGGACATCCCAGGCCCCATTATCTTGCCGAAGTATTGGTACGTTCAGTGAGGCGTTAAGTCTTTCAGGACTAAACTTAAGGCGTGCAATTTTGTGTAGGAAAATAATCGCTGATTTCGGTGACAGTCGTACAAAAGGAGTTAAAATCTCTCCCGCAAAATGCGCACTTCTTGGGCGCGTTCGCAAAATTGAGAGTAGTCACTATTAGCTTCGTCATGTCGGTCTGCCCGTCCGTCCGTCCATATGGAACAACTGCATTCCCACTGGACGGATTTTCATGGAATTTGATATTTGAGTATTCGAAAATCTGCCTAGAAAATTTAAGTTTCATTCAGATATGACAAGAATTACTGGTACTTTACATGAAGAACATTACACATGTTTGATCATATTTCGCTCAGTTCTACTTAGAATGAGAAATGTTTCAGGCAAATATTATAGAGCCAATCAAAACAAACGTTTTATTTCAAAATTAAACTTTCTTTTTAAAATATCTTGCCGTTTATGAGAAAGTGGAAAAATGTTGCAGATCCGAACAAGCCACGGATGACAATAATGCGCATGCGCATTGTGTGTTGGATACCTAAGGATACAGACACACACACACACACAGAATATGTAATAATTATTGCTTTTCCTCTGCAACAGTGTTTTCACTAACACGACTTAGTGTTACATTTATACGTGCATTGCCTATCTTGTTGGATATTAAACCTGTTGGAAAATATAGTTATCACCGGTATTGAAAGGATTAATTTGTGTGAAGGTAGCGTCGAGTGAGTAGCTATGAACTTCTGGAAGCCACATTCTGTAGTGCTAGATGAAATGTTCATAGACGAAACGTAACTGGACGCAAAATAATAAGAACTTGTTTTGTAAGGACTGCGTTCTTCTGGGTTGTTACGCAGCGAGTGGTGGTAATTCCTTACCGACATTTCAACCGATAGATTGTCCCGAAACTTGGGTAAGGAATTACCCACTCGCTGCGTAATAACCCAGAAGAGCACAGTTCTCATCTGCTTGTCGACGGAAACCTTAAATCTCGCACCTTCTTTTGTGGCCGAAATGAAGCGGAAGATAATTCTGTGCAGAGAAAATGCTGGACAAAGCGTTCTGGAAACAGTTCTGTGTAAACTAATACGTCAGAATTACTTTAATCTTAGGTGTAATTTAAAATACACCTGTCCATTCAATCGTCTCCTCTATTATACTGAATTTGCTTGTAAGCACATGAATGTTCTACATGCTGCAGGCAATTTAAACGACAATGTTGGTTTGACACACTTCCTCATCTCTACGGAATGTTCAATGATGCGTTGCCAAGTCATCAACTTGTCTGCATAAAAAATGTGTTGCATTCTGAGCGTCACTCATTCTGCTGTTATCCAGGTAACAGACTGTTTCATCTTCAGGGGTCATTATGTTATGTACAGATAATAGGATGATGAGTCTTATTGCAGACGTGACTTTTCTGGCTGTGCATGTGACTCCTGCACCGTGACCATCCGCCTTTCACTATGTTTGTTGCTCAACTATGTAACATTTTCCACTTGTCTGTCATCGTGTGCTCGCCTCTTGAGAATTTGCTGAGCCCATGCTCTTCATGTGGTTTGTTAAACGCTGACTGTCTGTCTGTCTGTCAGTCAGTCAGCCAGTTTCTGTCTGTCTGTCCGTCCGTTTATCCGTTTATCCGTTTATTGTATCTTTCTACCTACCCAAATATCTACCTAACTACCTACCTACCTACCTACCTACCTATCTATCTATCTATCTATCTATCTATCTATCCATCCATCCATCTATCCATCTATCCATCTATCTGTCTATCTGTCTGTCTGTCTGTCTATCTATCTATCTATCTATCCATCGATCCATCTGTCTATCCATCCATCCATCCATCCATCCATCCATCCATCTCTCCATCCATCCATCCATAAATCCATCCAACCATCCATCCATCCACCTATCCATCCGTCTGTCTTTTCTACTTATCTGTGTTTCTATCTGTCGATCTGTTTTTCTATCTGTCTGTACATCTATTGTGCTTCTCTGCATATTTTTCAGCTTTTGTGTATGTCTCTCTGTATCCAACTCTCCGTCCGGAGATATGTACATTTAAGTGACTAAATCACTCAAAGACTGTCATATTGATAAAATAACTATCTGATGATAGACCATGGTATACAGAAAGTAATTTGGAAGTTAATATTCGTTCAGCTGGTCAAGTAATTCTCGCTGTCCATGCATCTCTTATTATCAGTTCCACAGACCTGCTCACAAGATATCGCATCTGGAAACTGTGCTGCGCCTGTTGAGCCAATTTGTCCCCCTCAGGCCGGTTTCTAAAAGATTCACTTTTAATGTTACCCTTATATCTACACTCGGGCATCTCAGGTTCTCTTATGCCCGAAGGATTTCCAAACAGAAACTAGGATTGGCCGTGTACCTTTTCTGTCGAGCGTCCTTGTGTGCGACGGATTACTTTGATTCTTGCACCGTCACACAGGTTTCCAATCACGAAGGCACTGGTCAATAATGCATTTATTCCATCTCCGCTTTGTTTGCCTGCTGTACTTAGAACGTGATTGAAGCTTATCTTATCTGTATGGGCCTTTGCATAGTGCTGGATCCTGTATTAACAGTCTCACCGTGTATTATGCTTTGTGTTCTCCAACATATGATATGTAGCTGTTTGAGCCTTAGCCCGTTGCAAGGTAGGAGCGGTGGTTACAAAGTTAATTGGACAGGCACGGGCTTGCATCTTAAGAGATCCCTTGAAACTTGGATGTGTCTAACTTTAAATATTTTTCAATACTTGGACACCTCTTTCTTTTTTTTGCTTGTATAAATACTGGATATGGTCAAGTTAATTCAACCAACATTTATCCATGCTTCCAAATAGTTATCAGGGTTTTCTTAGAATATTATGAAGATATTTTGGGACGTAAATTTTGATATCGACTTCGAAACATCAACAAATTGACGATTAACCCTTCAAAGGATGAGTTTAATCCGTACTGTAATTACAGTTGTTATTTTATAGCACAGTAAACACACTCCTCGTTTATAAAATGCAGTCAATTAATGCTGTACGGGGAAATAATCGCTGCTGTTTTCTGAGATCCGTACAAAACACACACGTGTACTGTGTAGTCTGAATTTATAATATTTTAACGCTAAACCGTGCGGTACATAAAGCAACCACTGAGCTTGAAAGAATTAAAACAACAGGGAGCTGACGTCTTAGAACAGTTCATTGTTGTTACACTATGGTCATAGAAGCCGGCGATTCAGCTCCCAATCCTACCCTAAGAAAAGGTCATGATTCAGTTTCTTACAGAAAGTCATGATATACAGCTTTCCATCCTAATTCATTTCTCCCATCTTCTTCTTGACCATCCCGGTGGTAAAGGTAAAGGTCTCCCCGTCACATCATGAAGGCACAGGGGGGGGGGGGGGAGAGTTATAGCTGTACTGCTTTTCAACCTCGGCGCTAGATGAAGGTGGGTGACCAACGTCACTTCTCGGCCGTCTTACCGCCGAGAACAGGCTTTGTCTTATTTTACACAATTGTAAGTTGATCCCAGGGCCGGTCTGAAGGGGTGTGGAGAAAAGTAAATCTCTTGCCTCCACCGGGGTTCGAACCCCGAACCGTGCAACCTGTAGCGAGTGACTCTACCGGCTTCCCTGTCCCCAATCTTCCACCAGAGGTTTTGCAGAAGTTGTCCTAATAAGAATTCGGCATAAACCCAAGTCCGTCTTAGGCTCCCGGGTTTTAGAATCCTGAAACTAGGTGACCAATATTACGAATTTCCTTCTTGTCTGCTATCCTGATTGCTCGTTTACAATTCGTTCTTCTAGGCACATAAACTCGTATGTTCCTGATCACGTTGCTTGCACGCAAATACAAAATTATTTTGTGTTAGTTAATTTTGTACTAAATATACACGGTGTCGTGTCTGTACACGGACGCATTCTCATTATATCTTAACAGGTTTCGAAATTCCTTTCTAATTTTCTGGAAAATTTGTTTATTAACACAAACAACCAACTCGAGATTTTTTCTTGTTTGATTTGTAAATTAAATTATACTTTCAAGAATCTTTTATGAATGAATAATTTGCGATAGCTGGTAATGGTTTCCGGTTTCCAAATACCAAAGTAATAAGTTCGTGACTTGATATCAGGTTTCCATTCTTTTCGCCATTCTCTCTTCCCATCATGTTTTGATTCTTGTCTTCATTTGGTCTTGCAGTTGTCACAGTGTTTCATCTTCACGTGGAGGCTTTCCTTTGTTTTGTCCGTCACTGGTTGAATGCTGCCTACTTTCATTTGCAGTGAAGTGCAAGCTTAAGTTTTCGCGTCTGCACAAGGATGATAATCACACCGTCAACAAAACTTTCATCTTTTCTTTATGTTTATTGCATTACAGCTGCATGTATCGATTTGGCTCTCGTGAATTAGTCTCCTCTGACGCTGAAAATTTTATGTTTTAGCTCATAACACCTAAAACCGAAATTTCAAACTGAACACAGGCCCCCGAAAAGTAAGGAAAAGAATGGTGTATCGGCGATCAGTTGTGGGAATGCCAATAAATCTTAGGTTTCAGAAACGGAGGTACTTTTATTCAGCAAGTTCTCCAGAAATACACCGCTACGTAGAGGTAGTTTGTTGACCAGTCATCCACACTTTACACGGGATTGTTTCCGCTTCTCAGAATAATTACTTAGCACCAGTCAGAATATAATTGGCGCTACAATACAAAACTTCTAACTGCACCTTCACTTCACTTTCCTTTAAACTGCTTGTACAAACTTGCAAGGAAGTACAGTACCGACCCTGTCATACAACAGAATCAGAACACCTCCCTGCGGCTGACGCCAGACATGTATTCAAGACATGCTAATACTGTATATTAACCTACCTGTGCCTAGTAGAAGCGTCACTTGTTTGTTTATGGTTACGTCTTACGGGTTATATGTAAATTACTACGCTTCGTGCTAGCAGTTTAATGTCATAATGCTAGTATATGTACGACAAGTGGTTCGGTGCCTTGTACTGGTTGGTCTGTTAAGAAAATGGTATTTAATTAGGTTCGAATGTTTCCTTTTGTTGTACGTGCTTGCACTTAGTTGAAGCTTTACAGCAGAACTTTCTTTTGGATACTCTCCTTTGTCTAGGTCAGTGTTTCTCAACCTTTGTGAGACCGCGCCCCGGTAAATACTTTTTTCGTAAGACGAGGGTCCGGTCCCAACAAATTTACTCGTAAATACCTTTCCATTTTTTTAAGTTCATACATTAAACTAAAATAATTATTAATAATTAATTATGGCTTAATCATACAGAGTATTAGTACAATTATGTGCACGGTGTGGCATATTGACAAATATAAAATTACATTTAAATTAGTTATCAATCACTGGACTAATGAAATCTTGTACCATATTGTAGTTTCCTCAGGCCAACATCTGGATCTGAGTTTTTCGACACATTCAAGAATAATTTTCTCCTCGAACATTTTTACTATAAAACATTTATTCATGAAAACTGCTTAGAAAAATAAAATGACAAATTCCAGGACAACCTCTCGCGTCCCGATGTAATTGATGCCAGGGCCTGGTACCGGGCCGCGGCCCGGCGGTTGAGAAACACTGGTCTAGGTGGTAGCTGGGTATTTGGTCTGTAGGCTATTCAACTACGTTGTGTCTGTTACTCAGGTTACTGTACTTCATGAGATTGATATTATCAGGTCTATTATATAATGAGAATTATGTTTCAAGGGGAAGGTTTGCTGTCCTAGTTCGCTATACTCTTACTATCCCTGCTTTCTTACAAGGCAGGTATAAGATAATCGCGGACTGGGCAGCCTCATGATAAGAGCTCTGAATACTTTTAAGTGTGGCATCCCGTTGTGATACAAATACACAATGGCATGGAGAGTACAGTCAATCACAATAATCTTTGTACAACAAGTTGAAATTTGTTAAGCTACATGTTTCGGCTCGCCTATACAAGCATCATCATCGGGCAGTTTAACACAAAGGGAAAATTATAACTGCATAACCACGTGTTGCGCATGTATACTTTTTCCTCTTTGCGACTGCATAATTTTTCATTTGCGCCTTGCTGTATGATTATGGCTCTTTTGTAGGTGAACTGTAGCACGCAGCTTAATAAATTTCAATTCATACGAAGATTGTTGTGGTTGAGGATAAAATCTCTGAAGTTAAAAATATATAATTTTTGCGTTTATACAGCACCGTGTCCTAGCTCTACCAAAAACATCACTGCTCGTACTCAATTCGAAAACTGCGCAGCAATCGATATTTTCAAGGCATGCATTAAATCGAATCTGGGGGAGAACCTAATCAGCTTTCTCACTACCAGCTATAGGAGTAATAAATTCTTCTCAATTGGAATCTCTTCTACGTACTCATAGTGGGTGTAGAGTGTTATTGTTGCACCTGATGGCAGTTAACGACATACACTGTCGTTAGGACTCCCTTGGACGAGGGATAGGCAGAAGCCTCTACCACGGATAACACACAATATACACAAGAGACAAATATCCGTGCTCTCGGCAGGATTTTAACCCGAAATCCCAGCAAGCGAGCGGCCGCAGACCCGCACCTTAGACCATGCGGCCACCGGTATCGGTGGAGTAATAAATGATGGTCTCAAAATGTGTCTTGGTAGAAGGATATAAGGAATGCGTACAGGATTTTGGCGAGGAAAACATCTTAGAGAAGTCCACTTGGAAAAACAAGGAAAAGGAAATATTATACCAAAATAAAGGGCAGGGCTAATGTAGTCGGTATAGCGACTAGCTACGGGCTGGACGGTCCGGGATCGAATCCCGGTGATGGCGAGGTTTTCAGCACCAGCCAAGACCGACCCTGGGGACCACCCAGCCCCCTATACAATGGGTACCGGGTCTTTCCCGGGGGTAAAGCGGCCGGGGCGTGGCGTTGACCACCCACCCCATCTAGTGCCGAGTTTAAAGAAAGAGTAGAGTTATACCTCTACTTCCCTCTCGGCCTTCATGTCCTATTCGAGGGTGAACTTTACCTGTTCCTTTATTTTAAAATAAAGCTGAAGGGGATAAGTTGTGATTCTGAAAATTAGATGGCCCAGGCTCCGAATGGTTTAGAGTGGCAGACTCGGTTGTGCATGGTGTGGTGATTTAATTGTGGCGATGTGTACAAAAGGCACAAAGGTAGGACGCCGGTCCGAGAAACAGAAGGGGTTTAGAACCAATGAACCGTATGAACACAGCTCAGCTGGAAGGTAGTACGGGGGTTTGCTTTCGTATTACATAGACTGTACCTGCACGTTTTTGTCGGTCTGTAGCATAGTGAATGTACTTGAATGCCTTTACTAATCGTTTTGTAGCGAAAGAAGCGTACCCGTTACGAAGTGTTTAGTCATCAGTACTGGAAACATATGTGCCTGGTCGTGATTTTGACATATCCGACGATAAATGTGTAAGAACTTGGTTAGGGATAGAGCGTAATCTTGCGGGTGGTTATCAAATTTAGGGACGAATTATTTCTCTCTGTTGCGTAGATGTCGGCAAAATATTTTTCCAAGACTGTGCGGTGTCAAAACCAAGATGACAATAAAATGAACACTTTTTAATGGAAACTGGCGTAGCTCTCAACTAAATACTTTGTTTGGAAAACTGTATCCTCGTGGCTATCGTGTGAATTTCGTGTTCACACTTATAGTGTGTATTACCCCGAAATTATAGTAGCGAAATACCATGGACAGGGTCCTGTAACTGCAATCAAGTTTTATGACCATGCGTTTGGAAGTGTTTTATGCAAAGTACGTGCCAAAGCTTGTGTGATTTGCAGCTTTGACTCCGTCAGTGCTGTTGCTTCAGTGAAACTCAACTTTAAACGATCGCAAAAAAAAATATCCGCTTGTTATGAATCGTAAAGCAGTATCGGTAGTGGGCGTGGTTAAGTCTTATTACTTGCCTGTTGACTGTGGTCGTTGGTCATCACGGCTTCAGCACCTCTATTAATGGAAAAGTACCGTATCCAAATGTTGGGCGTTTGGATTACTGGGAATATCTAGTATGATTTTTTTTGACGTTTTGTTAACCGTGCATCTCAGTATATTTATCTCAGTACTTAACCAACTTGATGCACAAAATTTGTTTCACAATACGTTTTATTTCATGCCTCTACATGTTTCGAGCACATGTGCTCGTCATCAGGAGGTCAAAATTGCATTACACAGCCTCTGGTATCATCTCACCTATAGATGTGATGATACCAGAGGCTGTGTAATACAATTTTGACCTCCTGATGATGAGCACGTGTGCTCGAAACATGTAGAGGCTTGAAATAAAACTTTTTGTGAAAGAAATTTTGTGCATCAAGTTGGTTAAATGCTGAGATAAATCTAGTATGATTTCGCCTCCCATGATAATCGTATCTTCAATTGAGAGAACGTACAAGCTAATGGGGACACAGACAGCGGCAAGGCCCTGAAATATACGCGATGCCCTTAAAGTTCCGATTTTGTCGGAGGTGAAAGGAAAGGAAGGCGCCGAAAAAAAATTACACTGAAACTGAATTTATTACACATGTGACCTTCTGCACGAAAGTTCAGACCTTATCTCTAGGCACATTTCTTACTAAATTACTTTGAATTTATGGAGTTTTAACAAATATCTCGACAAGAAATGCTTATAAAATTTGGTTTGGGAGGCCTAGGCGTAAATGTGCAAGGAAGGTAAGCCCGACACTGTAATTGCAACATAATTAGTGATCCAAGCTACAGCGAAGCATTTCAGTGCATGGCATTTTTTTCGAAGCTCTGAATTATGGGAAGACGACAATTATGAACGAAGCTGTATTCTGAGATGCTGCAGGGAAAATATATCGCGTAGACTTGTTTGATTCTTGATGCATTCTGTCTGGCTTTGTTTTTGCATATATGTCTTTCCAGATTTGTCGTTGGCTTAATACCTAACAAATCGCCATCGGTGGAAAGCGACAGGGGATTATACTTTTCACATGATCTACATGTTTTCTCTGAAAGTTTCTCCCAGAGATAAAGGACCCCTCACCCACGCTGCCAAGGCCAAAGCTTTTCTCCTGAGTAACAATTAGCACCTCAGCTGACTGGTATTGAAGTAACATCTGGCCAGATGTTGGAAGGCCTCTCTGGGGACGGCTGATATGTGTGTGTGTGTTTGACGTTCAGGTGACCGTGCATCGTGATAAATTCTTATAATAAAACCAAATAGATGCACTAATTTCTCAAATTTGTTTTCAGAATAAAACTCTACATGTTTCGGACAGTTTCTCTGTCCATCATCAGGAATTTTCCACTGTACACACAGCAATGATATATGTCATACAGACCTGCTGACAGTTTGCGAGCAGGATCAGGACGGAAGTGCAGTTCTGTCATTGCTGTGTGTACAGTGGAAAACTCCTGATGATGGACAAAGAAACTCTCCGAAACATGTAGAGTTCTATTCCAAAAATGAATTTGAGAAATTAGTGCATCTAGTTGGTTTTATTATAAGAAAGTGTGTGTGTGTGTGTGAGAGAGAGAGAGAGAGATTGTCAAAATGGGGGACTGGAGAAATACTTTGTGAACATCCTGCCGATATAAATACCAGAGCTTGTTCATGGTATCAGAATGTTTCAACACGTTCTGTCTGTTCCCTTTTCATGAATTACAGCGTTTATACTAATTTGATTCTCATGGCTAGTGCAACTATCGCAGTTCACCTGCCCGTTACGTCGTGTGAACCTACCCTGCAGGCACGGTCCAATTTTCATTGGTTACGCAGTTTGTTGCTCGCTGCAAATAGTTCTTCAGAGTGGGGGCACTGAAAGTCGTTTTTTGCTTTCCTTGCATCATCCGAAAGGTATAACGTACATATCGATGTGTAATTTTTCTAACACTTCATCTACAAATAACGTATTTAAATTAAATTTGGTGTTCCTTGTACATAAACACCACTTCATAAAATAAGTGAAAATGGAAATACTGGGCTCAACGTATTTTTACCTCTACGCTAGTCGTCAGAGGTTTATCAGTTCCACTTTCCAGTGCTGCATCCCCGTTGAATGAAGATTGGGTGGGCCCCAGAACTGGTGTGAAAATTGTGGCGAAGAGAAAAATCAGTGCTATTTCTATCAAATTCTGTATGTCGATTTTACAATGAAAATTATTTATGTAAAGTGATTTTATTTTGAAGTGAAGTGAAGTGAAGTGAGTTACGGTGAAGTTCTTGGGAATAAAAGTGCCATGTACGTTAGGGTGACCTTATACTGAGGGTACTTGATTATGTTGTGAATAATTTGGGTATATCTTGTACTGTGTTTGTTTTATCTTGTACTGTGTTTGTTTTATCTTGTACTGTGGTTGTTTTAACTTGTTTTGTAATGTGTGGGTAAGTGTGTGTGTGTGTGTGGATTTTGTACTGTGTGGGTGTGTGTATGTGTGGGTTTTTTTTAATGTGTTGGTGTTTTGGTAATATATGTAATTGTATTTACTGTGTTTTGTATTGTTTGTAGTGTGTTTTTTATTGTTTTATTTGTTTTGTCTGTACTAGTGTAAGGACTACTGCCACCGAGTGACGACTCATTTACAGTTAGCAGTAGTAGTAGTAGTAGTAGTAGTAGTAGTAATAGTGAAATTCCTTGCCTGCAATACGAGTCCATGATTGGACACGCCTCTGAATTAACTTGGTCAGACTTGCTTTACAATACGTTCGTTTGGTGCCAGTTTGGATAATATCATTTCATCTTCTCTGAACGATGCATTACTTTTGGAAAAAAAATATGGTTTTCGTTTGATATATGTTCAAAGTGAAAGTGTAGAAACTTATTTTAAATTACGAAGACAATCTGCCTAAATAATTACTGTACCTGTTTCATTAATCCGTTGAGGAAGTGGTATAATTCATAGTAATTTAGTGTGTTTTTGTGTTATCTTCTTAGTCAAAATAATTACGTTTGAAGCGTAAAAGAGATAACTTTACTGTCATTTGAAAGTAATCGTTGCATTTCTGTAAAAAAAACGTAATGGTTTTTCTTACGTTCATATCTTCTATTAAGTACAATTAACCGGTTGTAGTAACCAGCTGGCCAAGTCTATTCCAAAAATTCCCCCAGGGCCTCAATCCTTTGAATACCTGGCAGCAACGACCACCGACTGTCACCCAAGGAAAGAAAAAGAGAGTGTCGTAATATCTCGTAACTTATTTTCCATATTAAAAACCCTAATATCTTAGGAAAATTTATACTAAAAATGACCGTCATTTAAGTGAAATGTGTTATCAATTAAATGTTTAGATTAAAATTTTTAATATGGACGTAGGTTAAGAGAAACGTGTCAGTATAGAATATGCAGTGCTAATCCACTTGTATTGGAGACATTACATGGTAGGGACGTTTTGGGTTATCATTGGAGGATGGTGAGTGCGTAAGTAGTTAATGAAGGATGATTTGAGGGACGATCTTCAGACTAACGTGCTACTCCTTGGAGAGGAGTATTTATTTTAAAACTTGATATCATCCAGTTTGTGAAGAACACATCAACGTTGGTGCACGTGAAGGTCCGTTATATACACTCGCAGAATCCTGCAAGAGAACCACATCATGAAACACTTGAGTCTTACCCACATACTCAAAAAGAATTTTTGAGGAAATATTTTAATATGGTGTTATTATTGACACACATTTCTCTCCCAAATGCTCTATCTCTTCTAGCCTTTTCTAATACAGTTTGGTGTGAATTTCTCAACTCTGTGGGCCGGGATAGCTCAGTCGGTATAGCGACTTGCTACGTGCAGAACGGACCGGGATCGAATCCCGGTGAGGAAGAGATTTTCCGCACCCATACAGACCGGCGCTGGGGCCCACCCAACCTCCTCTTCAGTTGGTACCAGGTCTCTTTCCCGGGGGTAAAACGGCTGGAGCGTGGCGTTGACAACTCATTCCTATCTTTCGACGAGGTTAAAGAAGGAGTAGAGCTATACCTCTACCCCCTCTGGGCTTGTTCTGGGGTGAACTTTACCTTATTTCTCAACTCTCCCACGGGTCTTCCATTCCACGTCCGCATCATCCACATCTATTTGATAATGATAATTGTTGAATTCACTTCAGATTTAGTTCTCTGTTATTAACGCGGTGGTACAAGAGCCACAAGGCCAATTGCAGCTATAATAATTAATTAAATTAAGTGGGTGTTCATTTAACTTCTGGTTCAACCGGACAAGTACTATTATAAAACCTGCACTAGAGCACAAGTACAACACAAAAACAATACAAATACATAGAAACGGAACAGTAAACCAACACAACAAAGCAGCAGAACAATGTACATGCAGTAATGGGGCAAAAGCCCAAAGTCTGGAGACACTGATCAGTTGAATTGAGAATGTCACCAATTATTACATAATCTGTTTTAAGGAAGTACTGTGTTTCTTAAAGATGTCGACTTTTTTTCACCCCAAGGGTAACAGCTGAAACGCATCCAGAAGACGGAGGGTCTTTACAGTGAACGGAAATAAATGGAGAGTTTCAAAAATTACTACAAAGTACTCGATTACTTGTAATATTCAAAAGAGACCGGGAACATTTTGAACCTGTATAAATAGAAATGAAAATTAATGCATACTCGTGGAGTTTCCTATCTTACAACGTGTGAAGTTGTAAAATTTGAAGAAAATGCTCATAAGTAATATGGCCACGGGAGAAGCAAGGAATTTTCTAAGAGCTACGAAATTCCGCTGAACGCTTTTACGATTTTTGGCGTCTGTGGACGGTATAGAATTCCATACAATTGAGCCGTACTCAAGGGCAGGTCCATCTAATGTTAAGTACAACATGAGTGAAGAATCGAGTGTAAAGATTCAAAAGGTTATAACTCGAATTTAGTCCAGCATCCTGATTGGGAGAAAATACAGTCTACATGATCGTAATAATGCATTTTCAAATGCGTTTGTACTGCTCGGTGTTTGATGGTGCCCGGACAGTTTGCAGGGGAATCGCGTATTTTATACACGTATTTAAGAACATTTGTTTTCTTAGCAGAAGTAATAACTTAGTTTAGTTGATGATTTTTGTCATGAAGTTTAAGGCGCTTCAACCATGTAAGTCAAGTTCGCCATCCAATTGCAGCAGAGTTCTATCTTCAGAAGAATGGTGGTATCATTAGCGGATAATAGGTGGCTTGGATGTAAATTACAAAGGTAGTTAATGTATAAATAGAGAAGCAGAGGATCTAGGACAGTAGCTTGTGGAACACCAAAAAAACTTCGAAAGGTGACGAAAAAGTGTCTCAAATGCGTACAGATATTACCGATTGGTAATATTTCAATTCAAGTCAATTCATTTCAATAGGTATTTATTACATTGCGGACTTAATAGCACAGGTGCCAAATTCAAAGCCAGAACAAAAAACAAATATAACACAAAAAACAGTACAAATACACGAACTCAAAACACTAAAGAGACAAAAAACGACATGACAGAACAAAAGCACTATAGACTGACAACAGGGACAAACATTCGAAATGCAGAAAAACGTAGATAAATTGATTTTAAAAAGTCACAGATTAGTGCAGAAACTGTTTTAATGAATTAATGGGTTTCCCAAAGATATCGATGTGTATGTACACAAGGCTTGCTGCCGAAATAATAATAATGTGGTAAATTTTAACACTAAGTACCCCAATAAGAATTTTCCTTATTTTTATGTTCATACCGTGTATTTTGATTTATTAATGTTTATTAATATACCAACAAATGCACATAGAAGTAGTATAAAATTAATATAAAAATTACTCCGATATATTTTGGTGTACTTACACCATCTTCAGGGAGGTTACAAGTTTTGTGAGCTACAGTTATGAATATATTTGGGAACAACTTTAACAAATCAAAATTCTAATCCGGAAGAAATTAAGAGCAGATTGAGGTCAGGAAGTGCTTGCTATTATTTCGGTACAGAATCTTTTGTCTTCCAGGTTGCTATCCAAAAATTTAAAGATCAAGATATATACAACTATAATTTTGCCTGTTGTTTTGTATGGGTGTGAAACTCTGTCGTTGACATTGCGGGAGGAAAGGAAGCTGAGGGTGTTTGAAAACATAGTGTTGAGGAGAATATTTGGACCTAGAAGGGACGAGGTAACGGGGGAATGGAGGAGACTGCATAAAGAGGAGCTAAATGATTTGTAATCCTCACCCAATATTGTGCGGGTGATAAAATCGAGAACAATGAGATGGGCTGGGCATGTGGCGCGTATGGGTGAGGAGAAGGGGTGTATAGAGTCTTGGTGGGGAAATCTCCACTGGGGAGGCCTAGGCGTAGATGGGTAGATAATATTAGGATGGATCTCCAGGAGGTGGGATGTGGGTATATGGACTGAATTGAGCGGGCCCAGGATAGAGACAGGTGGCGGACGCTTGTGAGTGCGGTAATGAACCTTCGGGTTCCGTGAAATGCGGGGAATTTCTTGACTAGCTGCAAACCAGTTAGTTTCTCAAGAAGGATTCCGCACCCTTGATTAAGTAAGTAAAGTTATGAATTATCATTTATCATTCAATAATTCATAATTTTAGTTGACAAAACTTGTAAGCTCCCTGAGGATGGTTCAAGAACACCGAAACGTGTCGGAGTAATTTTGATATTAATTTTATACTACTTCGATGTGCATTTGTTTGTGTACTAACAAACATTAATGAATTTACCTGTTCCATCTGTTACTGACTTCACTCATATTTATTGATGTTCTCCTCGAATCCGCCTCTCATAGCATACCTGTGTAACTGTTTTGGTCCCGCTGGGATGACCTCTATTGCGAAACGTGTTCCACCTCCGTAAGTAACATTGATTTAGTTGTAATATTGTGTTCCAATACGTAACACTGCTCTCGGTTGCTGAATGACATAGTGTTGACACTGTGTATTATGAAACAGTGCGCTGTGGGTGTAGTCACATTCCACGCACGGGACCGGTTCACATAGACACCACATAGCTTACGTAAAGGATGTCTTCGCCGTTAATCGCTTTGTTTTGCAATCGCAAGCTGCATGCAAATCGTTCCCATGTAACAGTGACACAAGTCGGTTCTGCAAGTCCGAGATGAGCGCGGTATTTCATATTGCTCTTCTGTAAAAAGAAAACAATATGCAGTTACTAGGTCAAAGTATTTTCACCAAGGGGCGTAAAGTATTGGGTAGGAAGGGTCGAATTTAAGAGAAAGGAAGACATTTGAAGCCACAAACACGACTGGTATAAATACCGGCATCCTTCTTTGAAATATCAATTTCTTTTTTGTGTTTATACTTTCTACTTTAATTTTCCTTGCGTACTTTTATTAGGTGTGGGCCTGGTAGCTCAGTCGGTATAGCGACTGACTACGGGCTGGACGGTCCGGGATCGAATCCCGGTGGGGACGAGATTTTCCGCCCGTCCAGACCGGCCCTGGGGCCCACCCAGCCTCCTGTAGAATGGGTACCGGGTCTTT
>Ga0131853_10002739_pt1 | contig 31600 bp, 32 predicted proteins | sample TergutLab28metaG_FD_92764 | JGI IMG/M metagenome (GOLD analysis project Ga0131853, IMG submission 92764) | Labiotermes labralis P1 segment gut microbial communities from Petit-Saut dam, French Guiana - Lab288 P1 (version 2) (version 2) | ecosystem: Host-associated > Arthropoda: Insects >... | reverse complement strand
CTTGGCGCAATTCGGCAAGGGCAGCCTTGCAGTGGCACTGCCGTTTTCCTCCACGTCAATGCGCAGGATGAAATATTCACTTCCCGCTTGGTGAAATGCTGCGCTGTTGCTGTTGATCACCGTTTCCCAAATTTGATATTTTTCGCCAAGTTTTACTGTGAAATCGAATTTACTGCGCATGTTTTGATAAAGCCGCAGCACCAGTTCGCCCGGCTCGCCGCCAATGGCCTGCGCATAATCTCGAAACGCGGCATCTTGCGCAGCGTGCGGCCTCAAAATCGTATCAATCGAACAATCAAATAAACTTGCCAGCAGCGGCAGCGTTGCTGTTTCGGGCAAGGTGTGTCCATTTTCCCATTTGCTGATGGTTTGCACAGACACACCCAACTGCTCAGCCAATTCCTCTTGCGTCAGATTGTTTTGACGGCGCTTTTGCGTGAGTTGATTGCCAATGCGAACATTGTCTAACATAAAATTCTCCTTTAATATATGATAAGACAAGTGTATACTAATTCACGCCATTTGTCCATCACGCAGCGTGTATAGTTTTTTGGCATAACTTAAACTCAAGTTTAAGTCTTTTGGCTTTATGCGCTCATAATAGAACACAGCGAAGCGACCGAGCCGCACCGCAGGTGCTATCGCAGGATCGGTGCGCCGGCCACGATTTCCGTGGCAAGCGGATGGCGGATTTGCTCAATTTGCCAAGACGCAAGGGCATTGCCGGGCTGCTCATTCAAGCGAATAATCATGGTGCGCACCGCCACAAGCTCTTGGCGTTGATTGAACTCATCGAGGTTAGTGTCCTCATAAAGCAGATACTCCACCACAAGCTCCACCGAGCCGCCCACGCGATTGATGCCAGTCACGCGCGGCACGTAAACCACAAGCTCGCCTGCAAAGGGCACCAAAAATGCCTGTTGCACAGGGTCGAACCAAAAGTCATAGACATAACGGCTTAGTGCAGCGTAGTGCGGCAGGTCAATGCCAAACAGTGCACGAAACATGTCTGCCACGGCTTGCTGCGGCACAACAAGATTGCCGTAATCGTCCATGTTGAAGTCTGCGGGCGTGTTGTCTTCACGCCGCAGCAAGGCTGTTAGTGCGATATCCACCAGCTGCGCGGGATTATGCGCATGTTCCGGCGCACTGAATGGGTCCGGCGCACGGGCAACCACATTGGCCAAAAAGGCCTCATAACTGCGACGTTCTGCGGGGTTGTCTACCCAGTTTTGCACGCCGCGCACCGCCGAGCCAATCAAGCTCACCGCGCCAACCACCGCCAGCACCACTACCAGCAACCCTAGCGGAAATGCCCATTTATGCGTTCGTTTGTGTTTCATATGATTCTCCTCTTCTTGTTCTTTTTTTGCAAAAAAAGAACCAAAACCACCTGCGGTGGGGCTCGGTCGCTTCGCTGTGTTCTATCATAGCCTGTGGAAAACCTCCACGCGTAGCGACCAATTGCGCATTACGAATTGCGAATTGAATTACCGACACTGCCCACTACCAAACACCACATACTTGCTGCTCGTCAGGTGCCGCAAACCAAGCGGCCCGCGGGCATGCAACTTCTGCGTGGCAATGCCGATTTCCGCGCCCAAGCCGAACTCGCCGCCATCTGTGTAGCGCGTGGACGCATTCACGTACACCGCAGCAGCATCCACTTGCTGCGCAAAAGCCTGCGCAGCCGCGTAACTTTCCGTTACAATGCACTCACTATGTTTTGTGCCCCAACGCGAAATATGCGCCACAGCCTCGTCGAGGCTGGCCACCACCCGCACTGCAAGTGTCAGATCACCAAACTCCACACCCCAGCTGGCTTCGTCGTGGCGAAACTCCACCTGCGGCATTTTCTCGGTCATCATCGGCAGGAATTTCTCGGCAACATCGGCATGCATCAGCACCGTTTCACAGGCGTTGCACACGCTGGGCCGCGAACACTTGGCGTTTTCCACGATGGCCAGAGCCATGTCGAGGTCTGCGGCAGCGTCAACATAAGTATGGCACACACCTGCACCGGTTTCAATCACCGGCACGCGAGAGTTTTGCACCACGGCGTTAATCAGCCCTGCCCCGCCCCGGGGAATCAGCACATTAATCAGACCCACAGCTTGCATCATGGCCGTTGCGCTGTCGCGGTTGGTATCACTCACCAGCTGCACGCAATCTTCAGGCAGTCCTGCGCCTGCAATGGCACCGCGTAAGATATTCGCAATGGCCGTATTGGAGTGAATCGCCTCACGTCCGCCGCGCAGGATGACTGCGTTGCCGCTTTTCAGGCACAACGCCGCAGCGTCGGCAGTCACATTCGGGCGAGCTTCGTAGATCATACCCACCACGCCCAGCGGCACGCTCACCTGCTGAATACGCAGCCCATTCGGACGCACGCCACCGCCCAGTACCAAGCCAAGCGGGTCGCTTTGCTGCATGATGTCCAGAATGCCCTGCTGCATGCCTGCGATGCGTTCGGGCGTCAGACGCAGGCGATCTTGCAGTGATTCCCGCATGTTATTCTCACGCGCAGCAGCAAGATCCTGCTCATTGGCGGCAAGAATCTCGCCCTGCTGTGCATGCAACGCATCGGCCATGGCTTGCAGCGCAGTGTCACGCACAGCACTGGATGAAATCGCCAGCAACGTTGCAGCTTGTTGCGCATTTGTGCCTAGTAATTCAATCATGCTTGCCTCCTAAATAGTGTTCCAATTTGTCGCCCATCCATCAAGGCATAGAGATTTTCCGGTGCGGCGTTGGCGATCACGGTGTCAATGCCCGCTTCAGTCGCCAGCTTTGCCGCTTGCAGCTTGGTGAACATGCCGCCGGTGCCGCGTGCACTGCCGGCATCGCCACCCAGTGCGAGAATTTCGTCCGTCACACAAGGCACCACAGGAATGAGCTGCGCGTTTTCGTCTTCATTGGGATTTGCGGTATATAACCCGTCCGTATCCGTAAGCATAATGAGCGCATCGGCAGAAACAAGCTGCGCCACCATGGCGGAAAGCTTGTCGTTGTCGCCAAAGTTCAAGCCTTCTATCTCTTCAGTAGACACGCTGTCGTTCTCGTTGATCACCGGTATCGCCCCCAGCGCAAAGAGCCTATCAAAAGTATTCAGCAGGTTTTCGCGGCGTTGTTCGTGGGCGAAGTCGTCCATGGTCAGCAGCAGTTGGCCCACCTTGTTGCCGCACTCGCCAAAGTATTTATCATACATGAACATCAGCTCACACTGCCCCACGGCAGCCGCAGCCTGGCGCGTTGGGGTATCTTTCGGCCGCTCGGCCAAGCCAAGTTTGCTCACGCCCACGCTGAGCGCACCACTGCTCACCAGCGCGACCTCACGGCCGGCGTTGTGCAGGTCGCTGAGCGCCGCAGCCAAGCGGTTAATCATGCGGATATTCACCTTGCCAGTGGCATGCGTGAGGCTGGAGGTACCAACCTTCACCACAATGCGCTGGGCCTCTTTGATGGTGTTCATGGGTGTCTCCTATTCAATGGGCAGTGGACAATTGCCTATGCTTGTTGGTGTCACAAAACGTTGGCTTCGTTTGCGGCGTATGGCAAAAAATATGGTTAATACGAGAAAGACTGAGAACCAAAAAATTCCCGAAATTGCAAGTCCCCTGCGCCCTTCGGCCCTTTGTTCATTGAAGCTGCTTAATGAAGAGAGTTCTACCGCTTCAGTTCTAAAGGTGATCATGGGGATAAAGGGCATTGTTGCAATTTGCTCCAGCCAGATGTTTTCAACCCTGAAAAATACGGTTTGACCACTTTTCAAATGATCGAAATCGCCTATGTCATGTCTGAAAAAGGGAACTAGCCTGTCTCTAAATTCCACAGAATAAATAACAGTATCGCCTGCCCCTTCGCGCACGCCCGCTAGCGTAGCGGAAAATTCGGTGGTGTTCTCCTGCGTGAGTTCTGGGAAGGCCGCAGGATTTATGTGTAATGATATCATGATGATAAGCACTAAACAGGATAATATCGCGAACAAAACCACGGGAACCATCGATGGCTTTTTTCGTTGCATGTTCATCATCCCCCGCTCACCATCTCCGTCATGGTTTTTTCGGCTTTTTTGCTGCATTTGCCCAGCACGCACAATGCAAATTTCGCCGGGTTCAGCAGCTGCGCGGCATAGGTCTGCACTTGCTCAAGCGTCACAGCACGGTAGGCGGCGATGGACTGCTCCACCGGCACATTGTCGCGATAAAGCAGCTCGCTGCCAGCCACGCGTGAGGCTCGCGCCGCAGCGGATTCCTGGCTCATCACCAGACCTGCAGCGGCTTGCTCCTGTGCGCGTTTGAGTTCTTGCGCTGTGACAGTAGCAGGAAATTCCCGCAAGATGCGCAGCACTTCATCGAGTGCCTTCACCTGCGTTTTTTGGCTTAGGCCCAGCGAAATGCCGCTCATGCCCTCGGCCATATGATGGGCGTTGAAGAAATCCACCGAGTACACCAAGCCCAACTCTTCGCGCAGGCGTTGGAATAATCTTGACGACGTGCTGCCTCCCAGCATGGTGCTGACGAGCGCAGCCTGATAGCGCTTGGAATCGCGCCCCGAACAGCCGGGAAATGCTAGAATAATCTGGTTTTGCTCCACGTTTTTGGGCGTGAAGCGCACACCGGGCACAAACTTGGCCACGGTGATGATCTCGCTGCCCTCGCCGCGCGCTTGCATGCTGCCAAACAATTCCCCTGCCCAAGCTTGCACGGCAATTTCGTCAAACTTGCCGGCGATGGACAACACCATTTGTGCAGGATTGTAACGCGCGTTCATGTAGGCGCGCAGGTCGGCGGTGGTCATATTCTTCACCGTTTCACGCGTGCCCAAAATGTTTTTGCCCAGCATATGTGCGGGCCACACCATGTCATGCGCGATATCGAAGGCAAAGTCCTCCGGCAGATCTTCATACATGGCGATTTCCTCGGCCACCACGCCTTTTTCCAGCGTCAGATCAGCTTCGTCTAAACGGCAGTTTTGCGTCATGTCGGCCAATAGCGCCAGCATGTCGTGCAGATGCTCGGGCAAACTGCGCACATACAAGCAGGTGTACTCCTTGCAGGTGTAGGCGTTCATGGCTGCGCCACGGTCATCCGTCAGTTCAGCGATATCACGCGCCGAACGCGTGTGCGTGCCCTTGAACAGCATGTGCTCCAGCATGTGCGACACACCGGCCTGCGCGGGTGACTCAAAGCGTAAACCCGACAGCACACACAGGTTGACCGCGCAGCTCAGCGCACCCGGCATGGGGTCTAGGTGCAGGCGCAGACCATTGGCAAATTCGATGGTTTGACTCATGCAGCTTCTACTTTCTTGCATTGTGAGATGTCTACTTCTTTCAAGTGCGCGTCGAAAAATAGCCCCGGCGCACGCCCAGTGGGATACAATTCTTTCAGCGGCAGCAGCACAAAAGGGCGCTCGAGGGAGCGCGGGTGCGGCAGCGTGAGCTCAAAGCTTTCGCTCTTCATGCCCTCAAACACTAGCACGTCTAGGTCGATGATGCGGGCACCGTTGCGCTCGTTGCGCACGCGCCCCATTGCCGCTTCGATGCCTAGGCATGCACCCAGCAACGCCAATGGCGACATATTCGTTTGCAGCACCACGGCCATGTTGAGAAAATCCTCCATGGCGGCGCCTGCGGGCGGGTTTTGCGGCGGGCAAGCGTACACTGAAGACTGCCGCAGGATTTCGGTGCCCGGCAACCGCACCAGTGCGGCTAGGGCTTGCTTGAGATTTTCTTGCTTGTTGCCTAGGTTTGTGCCTAGGGCTATCGCTGCTTCACTCATGTCGGGTAAGAATCCTCCAAATTGTGTGTAGTTATGTTGTTGGGCGCGACAATTCCAGTGTAAAGGCAATGTCCTTTACAGCTTGCCGCACGGGGGCTTGCGGCTTGTGCACGGTGATCATTAGCCGATGCACTTGCGCAAATTCGGCCAAAATGGCCTCGCTAGTGAATTTTGCTGCGCGTTCAATCAAGTTGAACTTGTGCGCCGTGAACGCGGCGGCTGCACAGTCTATCACACGTGAATAATTCACGGTGTCGTCTAAGTTATCGCTGGTGCAGGCGGCTGACATGTCCGCCCACAGGGTGATGTCCAGTGCAAATGGCTGGCCTTGCTCGCGTTCGTGTGCATGCACGCCATGATAGGCATAAATCTGCAAGCCCTGAATGAAAATCTTCTGCATACATGCTTCCTTCTATTTTACATGATTTTTGCGACATTGTCAAGTAGCTGCGCTGCCTGCAAAGCTTCTCTCACATCGTGCACACGCAGTATGTTCGCGCCACCAAGCTGCGCAATGGTGTGCGCGGCGATGGTGCCGGGCAGGCGCTCGCTGGGCGGTAGGTGTTCACCCGTCACACGCTTGCGTGATGCCCCCACCAGCATAGCCACATCGTCAACTTTAAGCTTGGCGATGTGGCTCAACAGCCGCAGATTATCCGGCTGGGTTTTGCCAAAGCCAATGCCGGGATCAATGCACAGCTGTGCACGTGTGATGCCAAATTGCTCGGCTTGGCTGATCATGGCGGCCAGTTCATCGCGCACGCAAGTGACGACATCCGGCGTGTAGACCGGCATGGCATCAGCTCCGCCGCCGTTATGCATGAGCACCCAGCCCGCGCCATGATGAGCAATCACCTGCGCCATTTCGGCTGTTACATGGCCGCTAACATCGTTGATGATTGCCGCACCGTGTTGCAGGGCTTGCTCGGCTATCTCGGGGCTGAACGTGTCAACTGAAATAGGCACGCGCAGTTTGCCGCGCAGCTCAGCGAGCACTAGCAGCAGGCGACGCAACTCTTCAGCAGGCGGCACAGGAATACTACCGGGTCGGGTGGACTGTGCACCAAGGTCGATGATGTGCGCGCCGTCGGCCTGTGCTTGCAAGGCAGCGGCTACCGCCCGCTCAGGTGAGACATTCACGTTGCCGTCGTAGAAGGAATCGGGCGTGAGGTTGATGATGGCCATGATGGCAGTTTGCGTTGTGATGAATGAAAACAATAAATAGTCCCCCACGAAGCGCTTAAAGTTTTTTTGGTTCTTTTTTTTCAAAAAAAGAACACGCAATCTCTCCTCGTGTTGCGCTGGTCATCGTTCGCGCGCCCATGGCGCCCGCCCCGCGCATGCTCATGCACAGGTGCTCAGCCTCAACTTGCACTGCAACGCCCGCGCAGGGCATGCCCATGTGCAGAAAGTCTGCGATTTGCGCCGTCATGCGCTCTTGCAGCTGAGGCCGCCGGGCATAGCACTGCACAATGCGCGCCAGCTTGCTCAAGCCAATCACGCGCCCTCCAATGGGAACATACGCAATGTGCGCGTGTCCGAAAAACGGCAGCAGATGATGCTCGCACATGGAGTAAAACGGAATATCACGCACGATGACGGGCTCGCTGCCGCCCTCCTGCGTGAACATCACTAGGTGCTGCGCGGGGTCTTCATGCAGCCCAGCAAACAGCTCGGCGTACATGCTTGCCACGCGCTGCGGAGTATCGAGCAGACCCTCGCGCTGCGGATCTTCGCCAATGGCAAGCAAAATTTGATGGATGGCTTGTTCGATTTTCTTCTTGTTCATGTGTCTCCTATACCGTGACCGGGAAAATCCGGATAATATTGAGCTGCTCCATACTGGAGTGGTAGACGTTGCGCGTGCTGATGAGCGTGCCGTTAGGGTCTGCGGCAGCAAGAATGCGGTGGATGCGTGGGTTGCGGCCAAACAGTAGCTCAATGGCTTGGGCGTGGGCCTCGGGGCTGGTCATGCGTAACTCCACCACACCGCGATCAGCATGCACGGCCTCAATAATCGCCGCGGCAATGCGAATTTCCGCATAACGGTCAATCTCGCTGAAGTACAACCCACGGCGACGGAAATAGTTTTGCGCCTGCGAGTTAGCCGCATGGCGACTTGGGGTAATCTCGTGGCTGGGTGCAAGCTCAACCGACGACAGATTAAAATAAGCACGGCTGACGATTTCGCGACCACCGTCCATCACCGGATCATTCCACGTGGCGTCCAAGTGATACCAGTTGTTGCCGATTTGCACTTTATTCCACGCATGCGGGCCAGAAAACGCTGCATTGGTTGCGTCGCCCGTCACCACAAACGAGGGAATGCCGTGTAGCTCAAACAATAGCTGCATGGCCTGCGCATAACCCACGCAAGACGCCAGTCCGCGAATCAATGCGCCATACACCGTGGCTACATCACCATTGCCATCGGTGAGGTCATCGCTATAGGTTGCACGCTGCACCACGTAATCATGCAGGGCAAGCTGAATGTCGAAGTCTGTGCCACCTTGCGGCACGGCAATGGCCTGTGCCGCTTGCGCCACAGCATACACGCGGCGTTGGTATTCCTCATGCGTCAGACGATATTGCGGCACAAAGGCCACCACGCGATCGTTTTGCGTGCGAATGCGGTAGTGCGTGGTGGAAATTTGAAAGAACATGGGTTGATCCAGGGTAATGGCGCTGAAGACTGCCCGCATGTCGTCTTCGGTGAGGTTGGGCATGGCAATGCTTTCGGGAAAATGCGGCAGCTGCTCAAAAATAGCGCGATAGGCCTGCTGTTGCAGCTGTGTGAGGTTGCTATAGTGATAACGAAATGTGCCGGCACGTTCCAGCTCAACCGGTTGGATGACGGGGGGCAATGTGGGCTGCGTTTGCACGGTGGGCAATGGCCGCAGCCAAGTTTCCACCTGTGCAGGCAGGCCGCCATTGAATAGCACCACCGCCAGCATCACCAAAATAACTGCTAGCAACGTAAACAGCGCAAACCAAGTGCAGCCGCTTTTTTTATGTTTAGTTTGGGGTTCGATGTTTTCGTCAAATAGTCCTTGTTGTTGATTCATGTGTGGCCTTTCTTCCACCTGCGGTGGGGCTTGGTCGCTTCGCTGTGTTCTATTATCGTTTCATAAATGAACATCGCCGAATGCGGCTAAAGTTTTTTGGTTACTGTTTCAAAAAAGTAACACAACTACACAACCTCGATTGTCAGCTCTTCCGGCTCGGCCAGCAGCGCCATAAGCATGTCGCGGCGGGCGAAGAAATCCGGGTGAGAGATGTCTGTGGTGAGGTTGCCGGTGAGATGGCCAAAGCGGGTCTCCAGCACGGCATGCGATTGCGCGTGGCGCGGCACCATGTGGGTACGTAGGATGTGCGCGAAAAGCTCAGCCTGGGCTTGTGGGCTATGCGTGCCCAAATAGCGCAGGTAACGCAGCAACATGTCGCCCTGCAAGCGCTGGCTACCCTCGGCTAGGGTGAGCGTGAAATCGCCGCGGTGGTCAATGTGTTGCGGTACTTGCACGGGTACCACACCCATAGCGTTGATAAAACGGATAAAGTCTGCGTCTCGCCCGGCAATGTAGCGCGCAGACGGTGTGTCGGTGAGGATATCCACTGCCTGCTGCAAACCGCGCACGCCGCCAGTGCGCAAGGCGGCATCCAGCAAACCTTCGCCGGCTGTGACAGGCTCAACGACAAAGCGGCGCTGAGTAATGTCTGCATGCAGCAAAAATACAAAGCGCAGGTGTTGCGCGGCATTATCGTGCACAGCGATGAGCAATGTGGTTTCGCCAGTGTGTGCCCAAGCATCGGGGTCATGGGCTTCGATGGTGGTGAGCTCGCGGTTGAATAAGTCATCAAAAAAGTCGCTGCGCTGCAATACGACCGCCGAAAGCACAGCGAGGGCAAACAATACCACGCCAAAACCCAGCGCAAACCGTGTGAAAACATCGCGCTTGCGCCTTTGGTCGGGATTAAATTCAATGTTGGGTTGCTTTTTCACGATACATCAACCTTTCCGTCGCTCGCTGTGCCCTCTTATTCGTACAGCAAAACCGCCGCCACGGCGGGCACCGCAATTTCACGGCCACAGGGCAGCCCATACGTTATATCATGCGCGTTGGCGTTTGCAATAACCGTCAGCGTGCCAACTTCATAGCACAGACAGCCCATGGCCGCGCTAATCATGCGAAATTCAGCGGTGAGGTCATGGCTGCGGCGCAGCTGGCCCAGCGTGCGATAGTGCTTTAGGAGGTCTTCGTCCTCGCTGCCCCAAGGATAACATGCACGGTTGAAGGGGTCTTGCCCGCCCTGCAGGCCAACTTCATCGCCGTAGTAAATGCAAGGGTTGCCGGGCAAGGTGAATTGCAGCGCCGCACAAAGTTTGAGCCGTTTGCGGGCGATGTCCAGCAAGTCAGCGGGGATTGGCGCAGGCTCGCGGCCGGGAGTTTGCCCTGCTAGGCGGTTCAAAATGCGCACGGTGTCGTGCGTGCCAATGTGATTCATCAACCCATGCAACGCGAATGGTGGATAGTGCTCCTGCTGGTGCATGATGACCTCACCGAGTTGCTCGGCTTGTGCGTGCAGCGCGAAGTCCACAATGGCGTTGGCGAGGGGGTAGTTCATCACGCTGTGCATTTGCCCGCCTTGCAGGAATCTGCGGCGGCCGCCGTGGCTGTGCTTGTTGCTGGCGTCTTCCCAAACTTCGCCCAGAATGTAGCTGTCGGGATTTTCCTGCTGCGCGGCGGCAAAGAGGCTGTCGAGGAAGACATCGGGCAGTTCGTCGGCAACATCGAGACGCCAACCGGCTGCGCCCGCTCGCAGCCAATGCCGCACCACGCCTTGCTGGCCATTGAAAAATTCCAGCACCGCGGGATGATCTTCGCGCAGTTCGGGCAGAATGTCGATGCCCCACCAGCTGGCGTAATCGTGCGGCCAGTTGTGGAAGGTGTACCAAGGGTAGTAGGAGGAATCCTGCGACTGTTGTGCGGACTCGAAATACACACTGCGCTTGCCGGTGTGGCTGAACACGCCGTCGAGAATCACACGAATGCCATGCAGGCGCGCTTGCTGGCACAGATAAGTGAAGTCGGCTTCGCGGCCCAGCAGTGGGTCAATTTGCAGGTAATCAGCGGTGTCGTAGCGGTGATTACTTTCGGCGGCAAAAATGGGGTTGAGATAGATGCAGGTGACGCCAAGCTCGGCGAGATCACTCAGTTTTTCGGTGATGCCGCGCAGGTCGCCGCCAAAAAAGTCGTAGTCGGTGATGCGGCCCTGTTCATCGGGTTTCCACTGGGGTTGGGTGCCCCAAGACGCTAAGTCGAGATTGAAAGTCGCAGTGCTGCGGGCGAATCTGTCGGGGAAGATTTGATAGATTACGCCGCCGCGCACCCAGTCGGGCAGCTGCATGGCGGGGTCGTAGACTGTGAGCTGCCACCAGCCGTCGCGGCCGATTTCACCTGCGCCACCGCCAGCGTGGCCAATGACCGCAGGGCCGTGCGAGCTTTCCACCGCAAAGCGATAGCGAAATAGACCGGGTTCGTCCACGGTGATGCTGACGCGCCAGATTTCTTCGTGTTCGCCTTGCATAGCTTGCCAAACAAATGCTTGAGTTTGTGTGTTTGTGCCGTCAAAGTCGCCCCAGTGCAGGATGACAGACGTGACATGAATATGCCGTGGCAGCACCACACGCAAGGTGAGGGTTTCGCCGGCGGGCAATGCGCCGAGCGGTGTTCTGTGATCTGCGTTGCGGGAATGGAAAATCATCTACTGAACCTCGTCGAATAATACAATATAGTCTCGCAGGTCTTGCTGCGGGGTGGCCACCACGGGAATAGCCGGACGGGCACGCCAAAAGTATTCGTGCAGATCATCTTCAGTGTCGCGGGTATCCACAGCAATGAAGTCTACGATATCCCACCAGTCGGTGGCCAGTGCCTGTGCACGAGTAAGCATGGGAATGACAGTGACTTCGCCTGCGGCATCCTGCGCCTGCAAGATGAAATCCGTGTTGTCAGTATCTAGGTCTCTTAGCAGGATATAGCTGACGGTGGCGTTGTATTCACCAAAGCGAGAAATTTCGCGGATGATGGCGAGCATGGCGGCCTCAGGCGTGCGCTGGCCGGTGTAGGCATTGTAGGTGTGCACCACGGCCACCACGCGCTGGCGCGAGCGCCGCACTAGGTCGAACAGCGTCCAGTTGGTGCGATGGCGCGCATTCACATTCCCCTGCCCCAGCGTGGAGCGATAGGTCAACCAGCCGTTAGCACACTTGAAAGTCATCACGGCCATATTGGTATCTAGCGCAGCGGCTTGCTGCTGCAATTGCGCGGACTGATAGCGGTCGTTCATCATAGCCATGGGCACATAAAAACTGCGCATAGGCTCCCAAGTTGGCTCAAGATCAGGCAGCTGCGGTCGCTCGGGTTCGGGCGGCGGTTCATCCTGCGGGATGTACTCCGCTGGTGGCTGCAAAGGTGCTTCGCTCACCTGTAAGAGGGCCTCCATGGCAACAAAGCCCACGGCTAGGGCTGTTGTGCCCAGCACGAGTGCCACCAGCGCACTCACCACGCGTTGGCGGCGTTTGCGCTTGCGCACTTTGTTTTCGGTTTGAAAGCCGTGCAGGTCGCCGTCCTGCGGGGCTTGGAAAAGATTGTTTGGCTGCATGGGCTTCTCCAATGCGTAATTCGTAATGCTTAATGCGTAATTTTAGAATAGTGACAGCCCGCCGGCAAAGCCGGTGAAGGCCAAGGCCAACAGACCGGTGTAGACAAGCGTAGCAGGCACACCACTGAACTGCGTGGGAATGGCTTTATTTTGGCGCAGCACGTGCATGCCGCTGTTCACCAGCAAGGTAACAACGTAAAACGCTACACCGGCGCCCAAGCCCATACCTAGCGCAAAGCCAATGGAAGTATTCGCACGCAGGTGAAGCAGCAAGGGTATGCTGATGACTAGAGTGTTGAGTGCTGCGGCACCAATCCGCTTTTGAAACAATAGCTTATGCTTGCTTGCGGGCAAAAAATGCACAACCAAGTTCACCAACAAGTAGAGCACCAGCAAAATGAAGGCGAAGATAAACGCGTGCCAAACAACTTGCATGCCGGGCAGCTGCGCACTGAAAATACCATAACGCCACGATAGCCACTCGAGGATGTCGCGCTGGCTGGTTAGCAAAACGTTGACTCCCAAGTTAAGCAGCGCAGACACCGCCGAAAACACCGAAATGAGCGCGGAAGTCAGCACGATTTCACTGTTGCGTTGGGCCGCGCGCAACATTTCGCTGGCACCTAGGCCGCCGCTAAACAGCAGGTTGTGCAAAAACACGGCGTAAATGGCACCGTTAATCATATACATGATTTCACTCATCGCGTGCACCTCCTTGGAATTCGGCCAGCAGTTGCTCAATGGTCAGATCATCGAGCCTGGGGAACTCACGGGTGAAATTAGACGTGGCTGGTTCAAACAACACCGACACCGGCTTTGGCTCGGCCTCAGGCTGGGCCTCTTCTTGCTGTGATTCGGGCGCAGGCTCATCGTCTGGCTTGCGGCTTTTTTCGTATTCATCGGCAGCATTGAGCAGGTGGTGGATTTTCTCCAAACGCTCTTGGCGGTCTTCGGGGCAAAATTCCATGGCTTCGTCAGCATCGGTGGTGATGCCACGTTGGCTGGTCCACTGCAAAATGGTTTTGAGCGCAGCGGCCAAAAAGCCCAGCAGCAAAAAGCCGCCAAAGGGCATCCAAAAGCCACGAATGCGCATGGTTTCGGTTAATTCAACGCCAAAGAGGCTACCATGACCAAGACCCTCACGCAATAAACCCATAATAATCATCACAGCGGTGAAACCCACGGCGTTCACCAAGGCATCGCGCACACTGGCACGCAAGTTGTTGTATACCGCAAAGCGTTCACAACGCACCGCAGCAATGGAGCTGGTGGCCATCAGCGGCAAAATGGCACGCAGCATCAGCAGGTCAACTACATCGGTTTGGCCAACTACACCGCCCCAGACTTCAAACAGCATGCCCGCGCCAAACGCAAAAATAATGCCGATAGCAAAGTACACAGCGGTGCGTGCCCAAGAATGCCATTTCTTTAACCAAAGCGAGGCCACCATTTCGCAAATAAGCAAGTGAATGGCGGTCACTAGGGAAAACCACAGCGCCATGCGCAAACTGGTGGTGGCGATAATCGCAGGGGTGAGACCAATGGCCTGCACCAGCATGGGATTATCTAGCCATGCACCGCGCAAAACAGATTCACGCTTGACGCGTTTTGTTTGTTTAGGCATCGGCGGCCTCCGTTTCTTCCGCTTGTTTTCTGCGGAAAATCTTTTGCTGCTGCCATTCATCCTGCAGGCGATAAATCGCGGGCAAGGCGGCATTGGCCAGCAAAATGGCAAACACTACGTTTTCCTCAAATGTGCCTAGGTGGCGCAGCAGGATAGTCAACCCGCCGGCCAAGACACCAACCACCAAACGGGTGTGCCAGCGGCTGGGTAAGGTAGAAGGCTCCTGCAATAAAAAGATGGCCGCAAACAACAAGCTGCCCGAAACCAGTTCCATGCCAATGGAAGCCAGCCGAAGATTCATAGTCATGCCGTCAACACCGGGGCTAACACGTGGGAACAGGAAGGCAAGTGCAGCAACGGCAACGATGAATCCCAAACTGGCCATGGCATAGCTGCGGCGGCTTTTCAGCAATAGCATCACCACCAACAACACGACCATTACCAGCACAACACCTGTGCCCATGGGCCCTACCGTGTGCCCAAATAAAATCCTGAAAAAATTATTGGGCGTGATGGCGTTTTCGCCCAAATTTAATAGCAAAGCCATGGAACGGCTGCGCACGGGTGCCACAACTTCGCTTGCGGTGAAGGTGAACACGCGGTGCGGAAAGCATGCCGTGAGGAATGCAAACCCGGCAGCCGCAGGTGAAAAAGGCATATGTTTGGTGCCGCCAAAGGGGATTTTGACGACCAAAATGGCAAAGACCGAACCCAGCGCGGCGTACCACACGGCGTAGTTGCCCAGCATGTCATATTGCTCCGGCGGGGCGATGAAGGCGGGTAGCATGCAGGCTATCCACAGCCCAACCACCACGGCGTTCCAGTCGCCTAGGGTGTTTTTACGCAAGAAAAGGCGACCGAACAATAGCTCAGCGAGCACGGCGGCTAATACTGAAACAACCGCCACATGCAGGGCAGATGCCCCATAGTAAAAATAACCCAGCAGCAGCAACGGCAGCGTGAGCGCAAGCGAGGTGAGATTCCAGCGGCGGGCATCGCGATTGGTGGCCAGACGCTGTTTCCAACGGGGTTGTTGGTTTTGTTTTGGCATGTTTAATACTCCTGTGGGGATGTTGAGATATCCCAAAAAAATGCATGTTCGCTAACTGTTTCCAACTTTGGCAACATCTTTGTATTGCACACAGCGTGTCCATTCTATATGATAGTAGTAGGGCGGCGAAGGCGCCGCAGACTCATCACACTTTTTTCTTGCAACTGCGCGACCCATGAACGACCCATGCGGTCGTTCCTCTATTGAAAAAGGACGGTACTACCTGCTTATGAGAATTGAAGCCTTAACGGGCAGCAAGGTTGTGGTGGAACTTAACGCCAACGACATGCAACAGCTCAACATCACCTATGACGCCCTTGATTACGCCGACGTGGACACGCGCCGCGTGATTTGGATTATCCTTGACCATGTGCGCGAAAGCACCGGCTGCGACATTGACCCCAGCGGCCAACTGCTCATTGACGCCATGCCCCGCCCCGATGGCGGCTGCATTTTGTTCTTCACCATCAAAAGCGGCGAAAGCGCGCTTGAGCTTCTTTCCTGCCCCAGCCAACGCGTGCTGCGCAAACAACAACAGCTGTTGATTACCTTTGAGTTCGACAGCATTGATGCACTGCTGGACTGTGCGGCAGCCTATGCACGCATGCATGGCGACGAACACGACCGCTTGTTTAGCCAAAGCGAACTATATCAACAGGGCTTGCAATATCGCCTGTTGCTTTCGCCCGCCCAACAATCCGATGCCCTGCAGCAGTTTTTTTGTGAATTTGCACGCTGCTGCGGCGAAAACATCCTCACTGCCGCACAAACCCGCGAGCACTGGCAGCCAATTGGTCAACAGTGCTTCGCCCATTTGGGCGGCGGGGTACATCACCAGCCGCCGCGGCAGAAAAAAATCGCGCTGAAGCCGGGGAATGTGTACAGTAGTGTATAGTGATTAGTGTATAGTGATTAGTGCACAATGACGAAGCTCAGCGATGGCTTGGGCGCAGTCAGGCGCGTTGAAGATGGCGCTGCCGGCAACGAAGCAATTTGCACCGGCGGCGTAGGCTTGGGTGATGGTTTGAGTGGTAATTCCGCCGTCAACTTGGATGGTGATATCTAGGTTTTGGCGGCGGATTTCTTTGCGTAGCTGGCTGATTTTCTCCAGCATATCCGACATAAACGCCTGGCCGCCAAAGCCGGGCTCAACAGTCATAATCAGCACCATGTCCAGCTCGTGCAGGTAGTTTGCAATGGGCCGTAGCGGCGTGCCGGGTTTGAGCGCCAAGGCCACCCGTTTGCCCGCCGAGCGCACCTGCACCACGGCGTCCATGAGCTGGGCGCGAGTGAGGGTTTCGGCATGCAGGGTGATTTGATCAGCACCGGCGGCGAGGAAATCGCCGAGGTGTTTCAGCGGCTCGCTGATCATCAAATGTACATCGAACAGCAAGTTGCAATGCGAACGCAAGGCTTTAATAATCGGCGCGCCAAAGGTAATGTTGGGCACAAAGTGGCCGTCCATCACGTCCAGATGCAGCCAGTCGGCGCTGGCGGTTTGCATGCGAGCAGCTTCTTCACCCATGCGTGTGAAGTCGCAGGCAAGCATGGATGGTGCGATTAAAACGTTAGCATTCATGTCCATAATAATACCTCTCCTGCTCTTGAGTTAGGTTGTCGGTTGCGCCACCGAAAAAGACCAACGCTCGAGCCGCAACGTCTAGGTCAATTTCACGCGGAACAGGCAATAGCATTTCATCGAATTTCACATGGCGGTTGTCCGCAAGATGCTTGGCGCTAAGCGCTTGAATGGCAAAGCTCATGTCCATGATTTCAGCGGGGTGGCCATCTCCAGCGGCCAAGTTTACCAGGCGACCTTCTGCCAGCAAGTTTAGCCAGTTGCCATTGGGCATTTGATAGCCCACGATGTTGTGACGCATGTCGCGTTTATCCACGGCAAGGGCTTGCAGGGCTTTGACGTTGACTTCCACATCAAAATGCCCGGCGTTGCAAAGAATTGCGCCGTCTTTCATGGCTGTAAAGTGTTCGGCCTTTACAACGTCGCAACAACCTGTTACTGTGATGAAGACATCACCCTGCGGAGCCGCTTCTTCCATACGCATCAAGGAAAAACCGTCCATAATGGCCTCGATACCCTTGATGGGATCGATCTCTGTAACGATGACACGCGCACCCAAACCTTTGGCACGCAAGGCCACGCCCTTGCCACACCAACCATAACCTGCGACCACCACAGTCTTGCCAGCAATGATGAGATTGGTGGTTTTGTCGATGGCATCGAACACACTTTGGCCGGTGCCGTAGCGATTATCGAACAGATGCTTGCAGTCGGCGTCGTTCACGCGAATCATGGGAAAGCGTAAGTCACCGCGCTGCGCCATAGCTTGCAGGCGCAGGATGCCGGTAGTGGTTTCCTCGCAGCCGCCGATGACAGTCGCGCACAATTGCGGGTATTCATTGTGCATGGTGGTGACGAGGTCGCCGCCGTCGTCGATGATAAGCTGCGGGCCGATCTTCAGCACCTCGCGCACGTGTTGCTGATATTCATCTTCAGTGGCATTGTACCACGCGAACACGTGCATGCCTTGGTCGACCAAGGCTGCGGCGATGTCATCTTGGGTGCTAAGCGGGTTGGAACCCGTGACCCACATCGTTGCGCCGCCTGCCGCCAGAACTTGACACAGATAGGCCGTTTTGGCCTCCAAGTGCACAGAAAGCGCGATATTGAGCCCTGCGAATGGTTTGGATTGCGCGAACTCTTGCTCAAGCCCGCGCAGCAGGGGCATATTGCGGCGCACCCAGTCAATTTTTTGGTGGCCAGTTGAGGCTAGTGCGATGTCTCTGATTTGGCTCATGCTTGCCACAACCTTTCTGCGATAGTTTGCGCTTGATAGCGCACGCGCTCTTCGTCGATTTTGGTGAGCTGCCCGTTTTCATAGAGGATTTCGCCATGCACCATGGTCAGCTCAACGTCGCTGCCCTGCGCGCCATAACACAATGCAGCTAAGGGTTTACTCTGCGGCGTCCAGTGTGCTTGATCACAGTTGAGCATGGTTAAATCTGCTAACTTGCCGGCTTCAATCGAGCCGGTTTGGCTGTAAAGGCCAAGAGCTTTACTCCCGCCAGCAGTGGCGATTTGTAAGCCCTGTGCGGCGGGCATGAAAGCTGCGTCTTCATTCACGCCTTTGTGCAGCAGACAAAGATAACCCAGCTCGCGCAGCATGTTTTGGCTGTTGTTGCTGGCTGCGCCGTCGGTGCCTAGGGCAACGTTGATGCCGTGTTCGAGCATTTTCTTCACGGGCGCGACGCCGTTGCCCAGCTTGAGATTGCTCACCGGATTGGTGACGATGCTCACGCCATGTTGGGCGGCAAGCTGCATGTCGCTTTCGGCCATGTATACACAGTGCGCGGCCAGCACAGGTTGCTGGAACAACCCGGCGGCGTGCATGTATTCAAAGGGCGTTTGGCCATGTTTTTCACGCAGTTGAGTGATTTCGTCGCGGCTTTCGCCCAGATGCGTATGGATGGGTAGGTTCAGCTCTTTTGCTAGGGCGGCGATTTGCGCAACATAGTCCGGCGAGCAAGTGTAGGGCGCGTGCGGCGATAATGCGAACGTAATGCGCTCGTGCCCGCGATGCTGATTGATTGCTGCCACTGCTTGGTCGATTCTGCTTTGGCCTTTTCCGTCGTTGTCGTTCAATCCGCGTGAAAGCATGGCCCGCATGCCGCTTTCATCCACTGCGCGAACCATTTCGTCGGTGGGAAAGTACATGTCTGCAAAGCAAGTGGTGCCTGTGCGCAGCATTTCGCAGCATGCAAGCATGGTGCCCCAGTAGACATCGTCCGGTTGCAGGCGCGCCTCCATAGGCAGAATATTATCAAACAACCAAGGCATGAAGGGCAGGTCGTCGGCGCGGTGGCGCAGCAAAGTCATGGCGGCGTGGTTGTGGGCGTTGACTAGGCCGGGGATGAGCAACTTACCGGCACCGTGTATGGTCTTGTCCGGCATGAAATCAAGCGGACAGGTTCCCACATGCGTGATACGCGCGCCGTCCACGCAAACATCACAACGCCGCACCGCAAGGGAATTTTCATGCGGCACAACGGTATTGATTTGACTGAATACAATTCTCATGATACTATTATACCACATTGTGCCGAAAAGTGCAAGGGGGAGATGAGACACATAGGGCCGGATTTTTGAAAATGTTGTTCTTGAAACCCGAGAAAACAGACGCAATAAAAAAAGACTAACCGCTCCCCGTGTGCAATGGGTAGCGGTTAGTCAATTCCAAACGCGGAGATAGCGTAGGGTATCATTTATCTTTTACCTTAAAAAGCTCAATCAATGCTCGTGGCGTTAAGCCAATATGACGCTTAAAATCTTGGGTAAAATGTGCTTGATCGTAGTAGTTTAAAGATTCAATCACGTCGCTTGCAGTTGTGTCCGTGGTGGTCAAAAGGCGCAAGCATTTTTGAAACCGAAGCACCGTCAACACCATCTTTGGCGTTAGCCCATAATGCTTGGCAAAAATCCGCTGACATTGCCGGCTTGAATATCCCAACAATTGATAAAGTTCCAACGTTGACGTCGGTGGTTGCTCCGCTAATTCATCAAATAATAACGTGTAACGATTAGGCGTATGATCACGGGTTAATTGACGAACGTAATCAATTAAAAAGACCTTCGCTTCTTCGTAAGAAAGCGAAAAAAAAGCGGCTTCATCAAAATTGCCATCCACTTCACTAAGGGGTAAAAATTGATCCATCATGGAGCTGGCATCAATTCCCGTTAGCTGATGAAAAGCGCCTGGCTTCAAGCGCACACCAAAGTTACGAAATGGGAACTCCCACATAAATTGATAATCGGTCTGACTGAGCCCGCCATATCCAATCCATTTGTTAACTAAATCAAAGCCTAAATCAATCGTTCCTTGCGTGAGAATGATTTGCGCCAAATTAGATGGTTCAACCGTGCGAGAATAAGCTTCAAATACATAAATTGAAAAATCCTGTAAGGTTGGAACGACCGTTTCAGAATAAGCAATGTATTTGGCAAAATCTGTTGACAAAAGATGGGGAATTTGAATGGGATAATACATGATAAGCTCCTTATGATTATACTTATACCACAATAAAGAAGCTCTGTCAAGGAGAAATTGTGTTTCTATGCGGTTTTGCGCAGGCACTGCACAATTTCGCCGATGTACATGCGGTGGTGGTCGCCGTCGTAGTAGTCGGCAATGCGTGGGTCAACAAAGCCTGTGGAGTCAATATCTTGCGCGTGCAGCTTGCGGCACACGAGCACCAAGTCAGCTTGCGCGGGGAAGATTGCATCGCCCTCGACCTGCGGCGTCAGCCCTGCTTGCGCGATTTTGTCGCCGTCACGCCCGCTGATTTTGCCGCACAGCGCAAGGGTTTCTTTGGGCAACCCAAATGCGAGGGTGAAGTAGTCCTGCTGCTGCATGAACTGGTAGGTATAACGCTGCGGGCGCACAAACACAAAGGCAACATCGCGCCCCCACATTTCGCCCACACCGCCCCAGCTAATGGTCATGGTGTTCCAGTGGTAGGATTCTTCACATGAGTTACTCGCGTGCCGCTGATTCTCAAGCGACGCAAGCTCCGCACGCGATGTGTGAGCGGCGACTCGCCGCCCAGCACTCAATAGTGCCCAGTCGTCGGCGATGAGTTTAACTGGATGCGCAGTATCACGAATGTTGATTGTTTCAAATGACATGAATAGGCCTCCTTTTCCAGCTTATAGATATGCGAAACGGGCTTCGGCTATGCCGAAACCCGTTTGCTTAAGTCAGTTGTTTAGTAGGGCAGAGCACCGCTGCCGAACAGGTTGCCGAACCATTCGATGAGCATGGGGATGCCGGTGAACAGGTCACGAAGGCCCACGCCTACCAAGTGCAGTGCACGACCGAGTGCTGCGAGTGTTTCAAAAATTGCGAACATAATCATATCTCCTTTTCATTTTTAGCTGGCTTCAACACCAACTACGGCATAGTTTATCACAAAATTGTAAGCTTGTCAAGTTTTTTTTGCAAAAATTGCGGGCGAATTCTCATCCACCCGCAGGAGCTATTTTTTTCTGCGGCTAAAGAAGCCACCACTGCCGCCCTTGCTGTCATCCACAATGGGCGGCTGCTTGGGTTGCGCAGCCGTTGCCGTTGCAGGGTATACATGCTTGAGCTGCTCGAACAGCGGGTTTTCCTTGTTGCTGACCTTGGGCACTTGCACTTGCAAGCGCACGAATAAGTCGCCACGCCGCCCGCCGCCTTGCAGCACGGGAATCCCTTTGCCGCGCAGGGTGAGGATAGTGCCTGGTTGGGTGCCCGCCACTAGGGTGTAGTCCGTGGGTTCGTCTAGCGTGGGGATTTGCAGGGTGTCGCCCAAGGCGGCCTGCCAAAACTGCACGGTAACCTCGCACCACAGGTCAAAACCTTCACGCTCGAAAATCTCGTGAGGACGCACGGCCACATGCACCAGCAAGTCTCCCGGTGGGCCACCGTTTTGGCCACGGTTGCCCTCGCCGCCAACACGTAGTGTTTGCCCGTTATCAATGCCCGCGGGCACGGTGAAATCCACCGATGTGCGTTTTCGCACACGGCCACCCCCGCGACACGTAGAGCAAGGCTGCTCGATAATCTTGCCTTTGCCGGCACACTTGGCACAGGTTTTTGCGCTGCTGATCATCCCAAAGGGCGTGGCCTGCTGCACGCGCACCTGACCGGTGCCGCGGCATTCATCGCAGGACCTAGTCGCGCTGCCTTTGGTGGCACCGGTGCCGCTGCAATCGCCGCAGACCTCAACGCGGTTGAGCTCCTTGCTGCGTTTGCAGCCCTTGGCGGCTTCCTCAAAGCTGATGACGATGCGCTCCTCTAGGTCGGTGCCTTGGCGGGGCGCGTTGGGGTTTTGCGTGCGCCCGCCACCGAAACCACCGCCGAAGAAGTTGCCGAACAGATCGCCCAAGTCGATGTCTACGCCACCGCCGAAACCACCGCCGCCAAAGCCGCCACCGAATGGCCCGCCTGGACCGCCACCCATGTTGGGATCAACCCCTGCATGACCGAATTGGTCGTAGCGAGATTTTTTTTGTGGGTCGCTGAGCACATCATAGGCCGCGTTGACCTCTTTCATGCGCTCTTCGGCTTGTTGATCGCCGGGGTTAAGGTCGGGGTGATATTGCTTGGTCATGGCGCGGTAGCCTTTTTTGATTTCGTCTTCGCTGGCACCACGCCGCAGGCCAAGCACCTCGTAATAGTCACGTTTATCAGCCATGTGACCCTCTTTCCTACTCCTACTTCACTCGCCTATTCGGCTTGCGGAATATCATCATCTTCTGCGTCCACAAACTCTTCGCCGCCTTCGGCATCACCCTGCGGGGCGGCTTGGGCATAGAGTTTTTCGCTGATGGCAAAGAATTTTTGTTGCAGTTCTTCCATGCGAGATTTGATGAGGTTCGTGTCTGCACCTTGCAGCGATTCACGCAGGCTCATCACTGCAGCTTCAATGTCGCTGATGTCGGCATCTTCGAATTTGTCGCGATTTTCGCTGATCATTTTTTCGGTTTGATAGACGATTTGGTCGGCCTCGTTGCGCAGATCAACTTCTTCGCGGCGCGCTTGATCTTCGGCGGCAAATTGCTCGGCTTCTTCCACAGCTTTGGCAATGTCATCTTTGCTCATGTTGGTGGAGCTGGTGATGGTGATGGATTGTTCTTTGCCGGTGCCGAGGTCTTTGGCGCTCACATTCACAATGCCGTTGGCGTCGATGTCGAAGCTCACTTCAATTTGCGGCACACCGCGACGTGCGGGGGGAATACCATCCAAAATGAACCGCCCAAGCGTCTTGTTGTCGCGCGAGAACTGGCGCTCACCTTGCAGCACGTGGATGTCTACCTGCGGTTGGTTGTCGCTTGCGGAGCTGAACACTTGGCTGCGCTTGGTGGGGATGGAGGTGTTGCGCTCGATGACTTTGGTGCACACTTCGCCCATGGTTTCGATGCCCAGCGAAAGCGGGGTAACGTCCACCAGCAGCAGGCCTTTGTTGATGTCGCCACCGAGCAAACCAGCTTGCAACGCTGCGCCCAGTGCGACGCATTCGTCGGGGTTAACGCCTTTGAAGGGTTCTTTGCCCATGAAGGCTTTTACGGCATCTTGCACGGCGGGGATGCGGCTTGAACCACCCACCATAATCACTTTGTTGATTTCGCCCACGCTAAATTTGCTGTCGGCAATGGCTTGGCGCACGGGCACCATGGTTTTTTCCACCAAGTCGGCAGTCAGCTCGTTGAACTTGGCGCGAGTGAGGGTGACTTCCATGTGCTTGGGTCCAGTGGCATCTGCGGTGATGAAGGGCAGGCTCACATTGGCTTGGGTGAGACCTGACAGTTCAATTTTCGCTTTTTCGGCGGCTTCTTTCAGGCGTTGCATGGCCATTTTGTCGCCGCGCAGATCAATGCCTTGGTCGCGCTTGAACTCTTCTGCCAGCCAGTCGATGACGCGTTGGTCGAAGTCGTCGCCGCCCAGAGCATTGTTGCCGGCGGTGGCTTTTACCTCTTGCATGCCGTCGCTAAGCTCAATGACGGAAACGTCAAAGGTGCCGCCGCCGAGGTCGTATACCATGATTTTTTGGTCTTCTTCTTTGTCCACGCCATAGCTGAGCGCGGCAGCGGTTGGCTCGTTGATGATGCGCTTGACTTCGAGGCCGGCGATTTGCCCGGCATCTTTGGTGGCTTGGCGTTGGGCATCGCTGAAGTAAGCCGGCACGGTGATGACGGCTTGGGTGACGGTTTCACCCAAGTATGCTTCGGCGTCTTGCTTGAGCTTTTGCAAAATCATGGCCGAAATTTCTTGCGGGTTGTAGTTCTTGTCGTCGATTTTCACCGTGAAGTTGGTGCCCATTTGGCGTTTGATGGATGCAATGGTGCGGTCCGGGTTGGTGATGGCTTGGCGTTTGGCCACGGTGCCCACCATGCGCTCGCCGGTTTTGCCAAATGCCACGACACTTGGTGTGGTGCGTGCACCCTCGGCGTTTGCGATAACCACGGCCTCGCCGCCTTCGATGACTGCCACGCAGCTGTTGGTTGTGCCTAAGTCAATACCTATGATTTTTGCCATGTGATTTATCCTCCTGATGTGTGTAGATTGTGTTGTGGTTTATGTCGTGCGGCGCGTGGTACGCACCGCCTATCACGTGTGTGAACGGGGTCAGTTCGCCACCCCAACCATCGCCTCGCGGATAACCCGGTCTTTCATGCGATAGCCCTTGGAGTGCACTGCCATAATCGTATTCGCGCCGAAGTTTTCATCCTCCACATGCATCACGGCGTTATGGCAGTTGGGGTCAAATTCCTCGCCTGCCTCGCCGAATGCTGCGACATCGTTGGCGGCAAACATGGCCACGAATTGCTCGAAAATCATCTGCACGCCCTGCTTGTAGTCATCTATATTGCCGTCTGCACAAGCTGCACGCTCAAAATTATCCATCAACGGCAGCAGCTGCTTGAACAGCTCAGCGCGGGCATTTTGCCAAGCCTGCTCGGTGTCTCGCGCGGTACGTTTTTTGTAGTTGTCGAACTCCGCGGCCAAGCGCAGCAGTTGATCTTTGCTGGCCTTTAGCTCCTCCACCACGGGGTCGAGCAGCAGCTCTTCGTCTTGCTCAAGTTCTTGTTCTATGTTTTCACTCATTCGTCCAGTCCTCCTGTTAACATGTCGCCCAGCAAGGCTGCGATAAATTGCAGCCCGGGGATGATTTTTGCATAGTCCATGCGCTGTGTGCCCACCACGCCCAGCACACCGCCCACGTCGCCGCCAATGGCATAAGGCGAAACGAGCATCGTCGTGCCCGGTTGCAGCAGGCCTTCACCCCCCAGCAAAACCGTAACCTTTGCGGGCGAAAGCTGCGCCGCGTGTTGGGTAATTTGCTGCACATTGAGTTGTGGCGGCAGGTGATGTTGCCCCACCACGACCTCACGGGTTGCGACTTCGTCAGCCAGTTCGGCTGTGCAAATGAGCAGCGGTGCAACAGCGAGCAGATGCACGCCCGCCATGGCTACCAAAGACTGCACGCCTGCCTGAGTGAAAGCATCCAACCGACGGCCAAGCATGTGTTCGCGCACGATATTAGTGAATACATCTAACACTGCGGGGCTCAATTCACATTCGCAGCGCACCACGCGGCTTTTCACCGCGCCATTGCTGGCTTGCAGTGCCAGCATCGCCATGGTGCGGCTAAGCGGCGCGATCTCTACCCGTTTAATGCGCACTTCAACACCTGCGGCGGGCACACACAGTGCCGCACATGCGGTGAGTTCCGCCAGCAGCTTGCCTGCGTTTTCTAGCAGACGCTCGGGTTCGCGGGCACGGTCGCGCAGCTGTTGTTCAAGCCGCACGCGTTCTTCGGGCAGTAGTTCACGCTGTGGCAGCAGATGGTCGATATAGTATCGATAGCCCTGCGGCGAGGGGATGCGACCAGCGGAGGTGTGCGGTTGCTCCAAATAGCCTGCTTCGGCTAGTTGCGCCATTTCGTTGCGAATAGTGGCGGAGGACACGTCGTCCGGCAACACTTCCATCAAGCGTTTGCTGCCCACGGGTTCGCCCGTTTCGTTGTAAAGTTCAACCACGGCGGCCAAGATGCGCTGTTTGCGCGTGCTGGTCACATGCCTCACCTCCCCCTGCGTTAGCACTCATGCTATGCGAGTGCTAGCCTACTTAATATCATAACCGCAAACGGGCGGTTTGTCAACCGCTTAAATGTAAAGCTTTTGTGAAATGTCGTTCATATATCGCCATTTGCACAAAAATTCTCAGCAATTGCCTGCCACATACAGCACTGCCACAACGAGGGGCCAATCAATGCCCTGCGACAGCGAGATGTAACCCACACCTGTTGCCATGGCAAACAGCACCACCAACGAAATCGCTAGGCTGATGTTGGCGGCCGTTGATTCGTGCAGGCAGCGACATAGCGCGTAATAAACCGCCCGCCCGCCATCCAGTTGGCGCACAGGCAGCAGGTTGAACAGCGCAAAACCCAAGTTAATGAGTGCGGCGTCTTGCCAGCCAACGGCATAACACAGCACCGCAAGGGCGATGCTCACCGCAGGGCCTGCAAAGGCGATGATAATCTCCCTGCCAAAACTGAGCGTTAAACCCGGCGGGCACTCAATGCGCACACCGGCAGCCGCAAAACACACGCGATTGGGTCGCGCACCAAAGCTGAGCATTGCCGCAAGATGCCCAAGCTCATGCAGCGCAGCAAAAAAAAGCCCCAACCCGATTTTCTCGGCCATGTTGAGGCTTAGGCACAGCACCACCATACCCACGAAATACACGCTGATGCTGACGGGCGTGCGGCGTTTGCCCAGCTTAATCGTCATAATACTCTTCGGGCAAATCTGCATATGCCCCTGCAATTTCATCTTCTGCTTGTGCCTCAGTTGCGCTTTCCGACTCACGGTGCGGCGCAACCACGTAGATATCCTCGCGCAGATTGCCAAACACGCCGCCCACGGCCGCCCACACCTCACGCACCGACATGTCCGTTTGCATCATCGCGCTATAGCTATTTTGCAGCTGCCGATAAATATTGGGCATAACCCCGCGTGCCAGCAACAGCAACAGCAACAGCGACACGCAGGCGATGCCCTGCACCAGCAAGACTTTCGCGAAAGTGTTTCTGGGGCGTTCGGCAAAGATGTCATCGTCATCCACCGCGGATTCATAGCCCGCCGCCACGCGCTCACTGCCGCGAATCTGCCGCCGCGCCTCCCGCTGGGCACGGATTTCCTCATAACGAGCGTTGTTGTAACTTTCCATGTTTATCCACACTTTCCATTTGTACTGTTACAAGCTATGCGCATAGTTCAAAAAAAATGTTTGACACCATAACTTTGCGCAGCACATACAATGTGATGAGTTATTTTGTACCTTAACATAGAGGAGAAACGCTGATGAATCCTTTCCAAAACTTCAACCAACCAACAAATCCGCAAAGTGGCACCCAATTCCGCTACCCCAACTTTGCCATCAACAGTGCCGGCTGCTGTGAACCTTGCAGCGGTGGTGCAACAGGCCCCACAGGGCCAACTGGGGCGCAAGGTTATCCCGGGCCAATGGGGCCAATGGGATATCCCGGGGCAACGGGCGCAACAGGCTACACCGGAGCCACCGGTGCACAGGGCTACACCGGGGCGACCGGTGCCACCGGGCCAATCGGCCCAACTGGGCCAGGCCTTGAATGCATCATACACGACTATACCTACGCCCTGCAATTCGACAACACCATCGCTGTCATCGACCAAAACACGATGGAGCTAGTTGACACGTTCGCATTGCCGGCCGCAGAATTTGGCCAAAGCCATTTTCTTTCTGCCAACCCAAACACCAACGAGCTGTATGCCGATTCTAACCAAAACCTGCTAATCATCAACGCAGAAACAGGTGCTGTGCAGGCGCTGCCGTTGCTTACTGGCTCATTCATTGGCATGACACCTTATGTCAATATTACAGCCAATAAAATTTACGTGCAAAGCCCCGAGGGCTTGTTTGTGCTGGACGGCACCACCCACGAAGTGCTTGCCACGCTTGACAACTTGGGCAACAACTTCACGCCCGACAATCTCACCGGCAATTCCTATGCCATGGACAACGGCTTTAATGAAAACATTGTTTTCGTCATCAGCGGCAACACAGATGAAGTGATTGGTCAAATCAACTTCCCCAATGAAGCATTTATCTCGATATTGACCATCGACCCGGAACGCAACCGCCTTTATGCGTTCAGCCAGTTTGATGAAGTAGTTTATGTTGCCGACACCACCACGAACACGGTAATCAATAGTTTCTCCGTTGGCAGCAACGGCAATGTTAGCTGGATGCAAGCAAACCCAAGTCTCAACATATTATATTTTGTTTACGGCTTTGGGCCTTCTTTTGTGGCAGCCTATGATGCCAGCACAGGCGCAGAACTTTATACAACGCCCTTTCCAACAGGTGTTGGCAACTTCAGGGTTGACCCGGCAAACGGCCGAATATTCCTCCATGGCGCAACAGGAATCCAAGCCTATCAAGGCAATGCGGACGGCAGCCTGACCTGGCTTGGCGAAGCTCCAGCATCTGCACCAATTTGGGCTTTTGACTTCTTACATGAAGAGATTTGCCCGTCTGGCCCAACCGGACCGACTGGACCGCAGGGCGAGCCCGGCGAGACTCCCCATATCGGCGATGACGGCAACTGGTGGATTGGCGACACGAATACCGGCATCCCGGCAAAAGGACCAACCGGACCAACCGGACCAGGGCTAGAATGCGTAATTGAAAACTTTGTCTATGCATTGCAGGCCGACGGCACCATTCAGGTGATTGACCTAGAAACCAACGAGCTAGTTAACAGCATCACGGTGCCCGGAACCACTTTGCCGCTGGGCATTGCAACAAACCCCGCAAGGCGAGAACTTTATGTGGTGAATGAAAACCAGCTGTTTGTGATTGACACGCAAACCGGCGATGTCACGCAGGTGATTGGCCTGCCCCAAAACACAACCGGCGTCGCCTACAACGAAGTAGCCGACAAAATTTTTGCCGAAAGCGTCGCTATCGACTTTTTAACCACCGTCATCGATGGCACAACCAAAGAAATTCTCTCCACACTCCCGCTCGTGGCAGGCATTACGCCCGATAATCTCACAGGCAATAGCTATGGCATGCAATTGCTGCCCAACCTCATCAATAACCAGCTTGTTGCGATTGACAGCAATGGCACAATCTTCGATCATATATCACCGCCGGACGGAGTATCGTTTACAACTTTCCCCGCATTGGACGCTGCACGCAGCCGGTTATATGCCGTTTCGGAAAACACAGCTTATATTATTGACACTTCAACCAATGAAATCGTTGATGAGTTCCCGCTAGAGGATGTGCCGGGTTTCACGTGGCGAGTGCTAGTGAGCCCCAACCTAAATTTTCTGTACGTTGTTTCTGCAACCGGGGACACTCTGGGCCCGGTTTATGCGACCGCGTATGACCTGAACACCAACACTGCACTGCACACCACCAACTTGGGCGTGTTTTGGGCTGACCTCATGCTGGGGATTGATTTTGATGAAAAAACCGGGCGCCTGTTTGTGTTCAACACAGCCACTGAAGCCACAGAGATTTATCAAGGCAATGCAGATGGCACATTAGCGCACCTAGCAAGTGTACCCGGCACAGTGGTAACGAGTTACGCGTTTAGCCACATTAACATTTGCCCCACAGGCCCAACAGGAGCAGCGATTTACCCGCCCACAGCCCAAAAATAAAGAACGCACTAGGCAGCCAACAGTTTGCCCGGCGCGTTTAGTTGTATATATTCAATCACACGTTCCAACTCATCTGCAAAGCGGAAATGGATAGTGATTTCTTTATCTTCATGTACATAAATCTTGTCCACCAGTTCGAGCAACATAGGGCGGTCGAGGGCTTGCAGGTTGCGATGCTTGGCAAAGTGAGTGAACACAGGATTTTCTCGTGTCACGCCCTGCCCCATGCGATGCTGTTCTTCTTCAAGGGTTGCGATAGTAGCCACAAGCTGTACAATCTGTTCCTCGAATTTCGTCTTCATGCGACGATGGTCGTCACGGGTGATGTCGCCGGACTGCCACGCCATGTAAAGATTGTCGGCAAAACCGCGCGTTTTCTCAACTTCTCGCTGCTTGTCACGCAGCATTTTCTCAATGCGCTTGGACTTGGTGTCAACCACGGGTGCCTGATTGATTTTATCTACTGCCTCGCCCAGCGAATCCACCAGCGCAACCTGCGCTTGAATCGCCATCAACACAGCTTCTTCTAGGCGATCAATACGAATGGAGTGCCGAGTACACTTCGTCTTAGATTTTTCGCTGTATGTGCGGCACATATAGTACACGCTGCTTTTGCCGCTATGCTTGCGTTGCAGAGCTTTTTGGCAGTCGCTGCAGCGCATAAAGCCCGAGAATAGATGCACCGTGCGTTCGCCGTTCGGGGTGCGGGTATCGCGTTTTAACACACGCTCCAGAGCCTCATATTCCTCCTGCGTGAAGATAGCCTCGTGGGTGTTTTTTACAATGAACCACTCTTCTTCGGGTACTGTCACGCGGTCATGCACCTTGTAGCTGACCACACGCTGTTTGCCCTGCACCATATGCCCCAAGTTCATTTGATTAAGCAACTGATCTCGTACAGAAGTACCAACCCACAACCCATCAAGTTTGTCAAGGTTTGGGTTGTTGTAATTCCAGCCCAGGCTGCGTTTGTAGGCCGTGGGGTTTGGTACGCCCATGTCATTGAGTCGCCGCGCCACGCCGCCTGCACTCATGCTCTCATGCACAATCCAGTGGTACATTTCACGTTTGATGGGCACAATGTCGGGGTCAAGGATGAGCTTGTTTTTGTTCTGCGGGTCTTTGAGGTAGCCATAGGGCGGGAAGCCGCCGATGAATTCACCGTTGCGACGTTTTGTGTTGAAAGTGCGGCGAATGTCCGCTGATGTCTTGGCGGCAAAGCGGTCGTTCATCAGCCCCGAAATGGGCACCTCTAAGCCAGTGATGGCTTCGGGATTTAAGTAGGTGTCCACCTTCGGGTCGCCAGTAGAAATAAAACGCACATTTTTCTGTACAAAATATTCTTCGAGATAATAGCCTTGATCGGCGTGATTGCGAAAAGCTCGCGACAGGGTTTTAACCAATACACAGTTGATTTTCCCGTCCTCGATGTCAGATATCATGCGCATGAAGTCGCGGCGCGTGTCGTCGGTGCCGGTTAGGCCGTCGTCAACGTAAAAGTCCACGACCACGTATTCCCCGACGAAGTATTGTTCGAGGTATTCATTGAGGATTTTCGTTTGGTTCGTTACGCTTTCGCTTTCGTTTTTGACCTCGTTTCTGTCTTCACGCGAAAGTCGGATATACACCGCGATTCGCCATACCACCTGCGGCGGAGCTCCGCCGCTTCGCTGCACATTATTCCAGCCACTGCGAGCATCGCCATCTTGTCGTTTTCGTCCCATAAAACCGCCTCCTTTCGCTTACCATATTACCGTACTAATCCTTATATAGCAAGGGTTTCAGCCCGCGTTTTTCAGATTTATCAAGTAGGACACAACTGCGTCTTTCAAAGGGCGTTCGCTGGCAAATTGCACATTGACGGCAATGTCACCCACGCGAAAATGATAGGGGTTTTTGACTTGTTGCAGGTATTGCTCTGCACGCTGCGCGGCGGGCATGTCGGGGTCAAGAACAACGCCACGAATGTCCACGCGGTCGTCGTGCGCGGGCATGGTGTTTTTCAATTGCTGCAACTGTTGCGTGGTCATGGCAAGCCCTCCCCTCTTGGACAAAATATATGCTTGCCCAGCAGCGCATTAACACCGCCGGACAAGCAAGACAAGTTCTATTTTTTCAGAAAGCTGAAACTTTCTTTCAGTTCGCTAAGTTCAGTCAGCAGTTGTTGCATTAGCTGGTCTTCACGCCGCTGTTTTGTTGCT
>Ga0131853_10002736_pt1 | contig 31615 bp, 30 predicted proteins | sample TergutLab28metaG_FD_92764 | JGI IMG/M metagenome (GOLD analysis project Ga0131853, IMG submission 92764) | Labiotermes labralis P1 segment gut microbial communities from Petit-Saut dam, French Guiana - Lab288 P1 (version 2) (version 2) | ecosystem: Host-associated > Arthropoda: Insects >... | reverse complement strand
CAAGCCGTTCCTATAACTATCCAACATTATAGCCGCGAACAAATAACTCTTACTATGATTATCGATATAGATAAAACACTTGAGATAGTTAAAATGTTTTTAAGTTATATGCTGGAAGATGATGAATTTGCTTTTTTTGAAGAGTTTTTAAATATCGAAACCCTGCTGACATTTTTGCCGCCTGATTTTTTAGAATCTTTAAGTGAATTACTGATGGAGCTATCTTTAGAAAACGAATTTTTAGCGAGCAGCCGCGATATTACAACTATACTCAACTGGCTGGCCATCAACGGGTTTAGCCCGGAAGTAGATATTACAGCTAATATTAAATTAAATATTAACAATGAAGTGATGGATTTACTCACTTTTAGCTTTAACCATAAACGTTTAGGGATTAATCTTTAAAAAATTATCATTTAATTTACCATTAATGTTGCTGCCTAAACTTATAAAATAAATTGGAGAAATTATGAAAAAACTTTTAGCTACTTTACTTTTTGTACCCGTTCTTGTTTTGGCTATTCCGCCGCAAGAAGAATTTATCGAATTTCTATACAGCACCCAGCTCGATTTTTTAGATGAAGAAACTTTAGCGCTGCTTGATACGATGACCGAGACTACCGGCCTTACCGTAGATGATTTTATGCACATAGTTAAAGATGTTGTTTTTACAGATATTCACATTTACAGTAGCGAGCAAGTAGTTTATACCTCCACCATAGATTTAGATAAATTATGGGAGGTTATGCAAGGCTTTTTAGCCCATTTTATTACAGACCCAACCGAATTAGCTCTTTTACAACAACTAGACCTTGAAACTATTTTAATGTTTTTACCGGAAGAAATTGATATTATAGAGATTATTACCGGTGTATTCTACGAGATATTTACTGAAGACCCTACCGATGTAACAGGCTCTACGTTAGCTTGGTTAGCCGCCAACGATTTTAGCCCCGATGTAACGATTACTAACCATCTTAACCTTATTATAAGTGGGAGAGTTCTTAACTTAATGACCCTTAACTTTAACCAAAATAATTTTTTTAATATTACTTTTAGCAGTTAATACAATGTTTTTAAATATTTTAACAATGTCAGGTATTTGGCTACTAGTTGTGTTGGGGCTTGGTATGAGGTTTTGGCACTTTTTTATTGATGGTAAAACTTCATTTAAAATTTTTTTGGCTGTGATATTTTTATCTGGAACTCTATTAATTGTGGTAGTGATTTATATAATACCGCTTATTATACGGAGGTAATAATAGCAATAACATTGTGGTTAAAAAAACATGGCACAAAAATTACAAACCCACTAAAGTGTGGGGCTATTGCCTTACAGACACTATTTTACAAGAGAATACCTTAACTATTTTGGGTTATGAATACCCGCCAAACGCTACCGAACATACGGACAACAACTTTGGCTGGCCGTTTGAGCGTGTAATTGACACCAATTTTTATTCCTTTTAACGTTAGTCATAAGCCTTCCCTATTTGCTTTTTAATAAGCGTTAATAATTATAGATGATTTTAATAGTTACCAATAAAGTCAATACTGGCCGTAACGACTTTACTTATAGCCTACTAAGCGAGTAAACCGGCCACCGCCGTGAGGTGAGCGAACTACCTTAATCAACGGTATCCTCTATAACAAATAAAAGCCCCATTGCCACAGCTCCCTCACGGGCAAAGATGGCCGTTATCGTGCCGGCACTAGGTGCTCTAATCACTGCTCTCTCAAAAGCAGTGCGGGCGGCGTTTAACATTACCCGTGCTTGATCGCGCGTGGTAATAGCTAACTGCAAGGCAAATTCAGCTTGCCGCAGCTCATCTGTAGGGGTAGCTCTAGCGGCATTTAGGGCAACGGCATTTCTGTGGTTATGCTCGGCCATAGCCATATTTATCTCGGCGGTACGCAAGGCAACTTCGGCAATTTGCACTTGGTAGGCCAAATCGGCGGCCTCTAAGGTAGCCAATATTTGCCCGGCGCTCACTCTATCGCCTACGTTTACATTAATTCCCTCTACAATCAGCCCAAGCGTGGTATGCACATTCCATCTTTGGGTATGATTAACTGCACCCGCAGTTAAATTATTAAGCCGATTAACCGGCGCCGCTATAGCAATACGCACCCGAGCATTTAACCCGATGAAATTTTCTAAGTTAATATCATCATTTAAATTAATTTTTACTGGGATAAGCTGTGTTACCTTAGTAAAGGTACCGCCGGTATTAAAAAACATAGCATTACCGGAGATAGCGGCATCGGTTACATGGCCAATCTCAGCTACATAACCGCTAAATTGCCTATTACCAAAAGCATCTAGGGTAACGCTAACGGCTTGGCCAAGCTGCAGGCGCGTAATATAAGTTTCTTCGATGTTGGCCTGAATATGCAGGTTGCCCATATCGGCTACAACAGCCAGCGGCTCCATTGGCCATATCACTTGGTTTTGCACCGTGTATGTTCTAACAATCAGCCCGGCAAAGGGCGAAAAAAAGGTTTCGCTATTTTCTATCCAGCCTAAAAGTTCGCCGGCGGCCACATAACGGCCGGTATAAAGAGCAGTATTTTCAAAGATACCTCCTACCGATGGTTGAATAGTTACTAAATTGGTGGTTACCCTAGCGTTATCGGTACTCAGGTAACGCCTACTTTGCCCAATAAAATAAAGACCAATAACTGTACCGGCTATAAGCAATAAGGTGATAATTAAAAGGGCAATAATTTTGCCTTTACCTTTCTTTTTAACTGCGGTATTTTCGTCTTCTGCATCTTTGGTCGTTATTTGCTCGTTACTCATTATGTTACTCCCTTAATGACGAAATTTCATCTTCATTGATTACACCCTCAGAAAACTGCGAGTTATATAAATCGGCGTAAAAGCCGCCGGCGGCTAAAAGCTGTTCGTGGTTACCGGTTTCAATAATATCGCCGTCTTTCATTACCAAAATTAAATCGGCATCTCTGATGGTAGATAACCTATGAGCAATCACAAAGCTGGTTCGTCCCTGCATAATATTTTTCATAGCTTGTTGGATAAGCACTTCGGTGCGGGTATCGATAGAGCTGGTAGCTTCATCTAAAATGAGTATGGCCGGATTCTTTAAAATAACCCGAGCAATAGTAAACAGTTGTTTTTGCCCCTGCGAAATATTGCTGGCTTCTTCGTTTAAAACCATATTATAACCGCCGGGTAAAGTTTTAATAAATTGGTGGCAGTGGGCTGCTTTGGCAGCGGCAATCACCTCTTCATCTGTAGCCTCCGACGAACCGTAGCGGATATTATCCATAATAGTGGCGTTGTACAGCCAAGTATCTTGCAGCACCATACCAAAAATATCGCGTAAATCTTTGCGCGAAAGAGTTGCCGCATCTATATTGTCTACTAAAATTTTACCGCCATTTAACTCGTAAAAACGCATTAATAACTTTACTACCGTTGTTTTACCGGCGCCGGTTGGCCCTACAATGGCCACCTTTTGGCCGGGTGCTACTTCGGCCGAAAAATTATGCAAAATAATTTTATCGGGGCTATACCCAAAACGTACATGCTGAAAGCTTACCCGCCCCTCATAACTAGTTTTTCCTAAGGAAATTTCGGGGTCGGGCACTTCCTCTTCTTCCTCTAAAAACTCAAAGACTCGCTCGGAGGCGGCAATGGTACCCTGTAACATATTGCCCGACACGCCAATTTCACCCAACGGCTGCGTAAAGTTTTGGATATATTGGATAAAAGCCTGCACATCACCAATGGTAATGATGCGCTGCACTACCAGCACACCGCCCAATACGCAAACCAGCACATAACCCAAGTTGCCCACAAAAGAAAAGATAGGCTCAATAATATTCGTCATAAACTGGGCCTTCCACGCAGAGGCGCGCACCTTTTTATTTTCTTTAGTAAATTTCTGTCCGGCATCACCTTCACCGTTATAAGCCCTAATAATATTGTGGCCGCTGTAGGTTTCTTCCACAATACCGCTCAGTTTCCCCATTGCCTCTTGCTGAGCGCTAAAAAAGACGTGCGATTTATTTAGCACCTTCACCATAATACCCATAGAAAGCGGGATAACAATAAGCGCCGCCAAAGTCATTAACCAGCTAATACTTAACATCATAATAAGCACACCCACGATGGTGGTTGATGAAGTTATCAGCTGGGTAAAGTTACTGCTAAGGGTTTGGCTAATCATATCCACATCGTTGGTTACGCGTGAAAGCACTTCGCCCTGCGAACGGGTATCGTAATAGTTGATGGGCAAGCGGTGCATTTTTTCGGAGATTTCTGATCTAAGCTGATAGGTAACCTTTACCGCCAACCTTGCCATAATAATTTCTTGCATTAAATTACAGAGGGCCGATACAATATAAAGTGTAATTAATACCCCAACAAGCGTACCCATACGGCGAAAATCTGTGAGCAGCCCGGTACCAAACCAGTGCGCCACAATACCATCTACTAAAATGGTGGTAACCCGGCCCATTACTCTGGGCCCTACTACCGCAAAGGCAGTGGAGACCAAAGCAAAAATTAACACTACCAACAACGCCGCTTTGTGTGGGGCTAAATAAACAATAAGTTTTTTTAAGGTTTTTTTAGGGTCTTTGGCTTTAGCAGCTACCCCTTCACCGCCCATACCAAAATCTATTCCGCTATCGCTGCTTTCTTCGCTCACGCGCCGGCCTCCTCTTCACTTAGTTGAGAGGCCGCTATCTCACGATAGACTTCGCAATTTTGCATTAATTCTTTATGTGTGCCAAGTCCGGCAATCTTACCGCCGTCTAAAACCACAATGGTGTCGGCGTCCATAATGGTGGAGATTCTTTGGGCAATAACAATCATTGTTTTGTCGCCCATCTGCTCTTTAAGGGCGGCGCGCAAGAGAGCATCGGTTTTTAAATCGAGGGCCGAAAAACTGTCATCAAAGAGGTAAATCTGCGCCTCTTTCACCAATGCCCGGGCAATAGAAAGCCGTTGCCGCTGCCCGCCCGAAAAATTTGAGCCGCCCTGCGCCACATTAGCTTCATAGCCTTCCGACTTGCCGGCAATAAAGGCCGCAGATTGTGAAATTTCTACCGCCTTAAGTAACCTTTCCTCAGAGGCTTCTTTATCGGCATAAAGTAAATTAGAGCGAATAGTACCGGTAAACAGGGAGGCCTTTTGCGGCACATAACCAATTTTGTTATGTAAATCTTCTTTATGAATATCTCTTATATCCATGCCATCTAGGGTAATACTGCCGCCGGTAACATCAAAAAAACGCAGCAGCAACTTAAAGATAGAGCTTTTTCCGGCGCCCGTTGCCCCAATAATGGCGGTGGTTTGGCCGGGTTTGGCGGTAAAGCTAATGTTATTAAGCACATTATCATCATCTTTAGTGGCATCGGGGTAACGAAAGCTTACCTCTTTAAACTCGATAATCCCCTTAAAATCTTTGGGTAAGGGCAAAGGGTTTTTACGGTATTTTATGCTGCTTTCGGTCTCTAGCACCTCTTTTATACGCGTGGCGCTTACTACGGCACGGGGAACCATAATAAACATAATAGAAATCATTAAAAAAGCAAAGATAATTAACATACCGTATTGTAAAAAGGCAAAAATATCGCCTATATCTATCATAAAAGCAGAGGCTCGCCTAGCTCCTACCCAAACAATGGCTGCTGTGGTAATATTCATAACTAGCATAATAATGGGAGTTAAAAAGGCAAAGGTTTGATTAACAAATAACTCTGTTTGCACCAAATTTTTATTGGCCTCATTAAAACGTTTCTTTTCAAAATTTTGAGTGCTAAAAGCACGCACTACCAAAATACCGCTTAAATTTTCGCGAGAAACAAGATTGAGCCTATCAATAAGTTTTTGTAAAGATTTATATTTGGGTAAAGCAATAATAAACAAAATGGCACACAGGCCAACCATAATAACGGTAGCTAGGGCAATTATCCACGCCATCGAAACATCACGCTCAAGTGCCCTGATAATACCACCAATACCTATCATAGGAGCATAAATAAATTGCCGTATAGCCATCATTAAAGTGTTTTGCACCTGCATAATATCGTTGGTAGTGCGGGTAAGCAGCGAGGAGGTGGAAAAACGATTAACTTCGGCTTGCGAAAAACCCACCACTTTAGTAAAGACGGCTTCACGTAAATCGTTGGCCACACCGGTAGCCATTTTAGCGGTAAAAAAACCCACCACTAAAGCGGCAGCCATACTGAGCAGAGTTACTAAAAGCATAATTATACCATTACGCCAAATAACATTTATATGGCCGGCCAGCACGCCATCATTAACAATGTTAGCCATGTAGCCCGGCAGCACTAAGGCACAGATAGCCTCTACCGCCAAAAGTACGGCGGCGCAAAAGAGCATCCAGCTGTAAGGCTTCATAAACTCAAAAATTTTTGACACGTACCGGTTCCGCCTGTAAACCTCTTTTTGCTAAATAAAAATTATAAACGATATAAGTACACCTGTCAATATATACACATAACAGCCGTAAATGCATTATCACTTAAAACAGTTGTTATAATGATATAACCACCCGTTAATACTTATAAAACCAATTTAATTATTGTACCAAAACAGCCGGCTTCCTTTAAAGCCTCTTCACTGCCAATAGCCACCGTTATTTGCTGTTGTAAACCAGCGTAAAGCCGCTCCGCCGCTAAAATTAAATCGGTACTCGTTAAAGCTAAAACTTGGTTACGCGCTTGCTGCCTAGTTTCGTCATCCAATTTATAAAGGTAACGTTTAAAAGCGGCTAAGGCTTTATCTTTGGGGGCTTGCGGCCTTACTTCTTTACCAATTACGCTAATCAAAGTGTTGGTAAATTCTTCTTCCGTTATACTATTTAGCTTTAAAGCCTCTGCAAAATCTTCTAAACTTTCTTTTAAACGCGGGTCACGGTAACTGGTTATTTGGGCATAATTGTAAATCCCAGATACACCCATTGTTACACCATAAGCGCCACCTTTAGCACGAATAGAATGTAATAAAGCGCCGGTTGTTAAGTAATGGCTTAAAAGTATCTCTGCCCGGCGCTCCTTACTAATATAGTCACTACAAGGAAAAATCATACCGGCATAATTAACACCGCTGGTAATAGCAAAACCTTCGTTTCCCTCATTATTTAAAGGTATAACTGCCGGCAACCCCAGCTGTCCCTCCGGTAAAGCCTGCACTAAAGGCAGCAAAATTTCTTTAGCCTTTACCATATCATCTTCGCTGGCAGTAATATTGATGGTTAGTTTTTTTTGCACAAAAATTTTATGATGTAAATTTTGAAAGATGGTAATAATTTTAGGCCAAAAACCTTCGCTATCAAGCTGGTTAGATAGTTTTTCTAAAAAGAAAAACTGGCTTAACCCTTGCCAACGCTCTTCAATCGCCATAGCTGGGCTATTTTTACTGCCCAGCCGCAGGCCAACAAAATACGTACCGGCCGGCTGAATAGCCTGTTTTAAATCATTATAAAGCTCGTAAAATAAATCTTTAAGACGTTTAGGACTATTAAATTGTACCTTAGTAAGGAGCTCGCTTACCGTAGCCGCAGCTACCGCCAACTGGCTAGGCAAAGCCGAAAAAGACAAATAAAGGTAACTTTGCACTTTCCCGCCCTCTTTCCATAGGCCATTGCTTTCTATGCCAACGGCAAAATCACCACAATTTAAAGCTAACTTACGGCTTACTTCATCGTAACTTACTCCATCGTAGCCTAGTTCGCTTAAAATATGAGTAAAAAAGGGCAAATAATAAAGCTCTTCTTCATTAAGTTCATTAATATTAAAGGCCAGCCGCCAATAAGTTATACCTGCCGTAAAACAAGGTGTTATAATTAAAGGTAAACCGGCTAAACTGTCCAGCTGATAAACGGTAGGACTAACCAACTTAGGCACATCATCGCGGCTTAAAATGGGGATACCCCCTTCGTCGCTTAAATTTTGATAAATCTTTAACAGTTCATCTTGCTCGCGAAGATATTTTTTTGCCTGCTCCGTTAAACCGGCAGCATAAGTTTTTAGCTGTTGCTCTTTAGCGGCTCTTCTTTCTTTATACAAATTAACATCGGGTTTAACAATTAATGTTAAACGGTTGCTATTTTTTAACAAATGCTTCTTAATTAAATTTTCAAAAAATCCCTGCTCAAAAGCTTTAATACGTAAGTTTTGCATACTTTCTTTAAAAGCCAGTGCTTTATTAGGGTTTAAGCCATGATTCCAATATTTGTACAACCTCCCCATCAATTGTAAGCCGTAAGGGCCGCTGCGTATTTCGCTGCGGCTGTACTCGATGGTACGCAAGGCCGACTCTATCTCGTCGGTATTTACCCCTTCTTTCACTATTTGCTCCAAACTATTTAGTACCAGTGGCTCTACCTTAGCCTCGTTTTCGGGGGCTACTTCACGTAAGGTGGCATTAAAGAGCACTTCCCGATAATCAAGGCTAAGGCCGGTGATGGACGAAATATCTTGCCCCAACCCGCTATTTTGCAGTGCCATGTAAAGCGGCGAGCCCGATGACCCCAGCAAAATAAGCATAAGTACTTCTAACGCTAAAACTTCATCTTTAGGGAGCTCACCCAACCTAAAGCCCACGCTAACGGTAGCTAACGCTACATCATCGCCGGCAAAATTTTTAAAGATAGTTTGAATATTGGCAAAATCTTTTTCAAGCTCAATTTGGTTATCAACTTTAATTTCATCAAATTGGTCAAGGTAATTAGCCAAAAAGTTAAGCTTTTTTTCTTTATCGATATTACCATATAAAAATATAGAGCAATTTGAAGGGTGGTAATACCTTTGATGAAAGGCTTTTAATCCTTCATAAGTTAAGTCTGGAATAAAATCGGGATTACCGCCGCTGTCAAATTTATAACAATTCGTAGGGAAGAGAGCTTTGATAAGTTCATCGTAGGCAAAATTTTCCATATTAGCATAGTTGCCCTTCATTTCGTTAAGCACCACGCCATTTTCGCTAACGCTGCCATCGTTATTAAGCTGGTACCTAAAGCCTTCCTGCCAAAGAGATTCTTTGCGTAATAAAGGAAAAAAGACGGCATCGGCATAAACGCTAAATAGGTTAAAATAATCTTGCTCTACTGCGCTGGCGGCGGGATAAAGAGTTTTATCGGGATAAGTCATAGCATTTAAAAAACTTTGCATACTGCTTTTGAGCAGGCTAACAAAAGGGTCTTTGCTGGGATATTTTTGGCTGCCGCACAGCACCGTGTGCTCAAGAATATGGGCTACGCCGCTGTCATCACTAACAGGCGTTTTAAAACCTAAACAAAAGAGGTTTTCCTCATCGTCATTCTCCACCACATAGATGTGCGCACCGCTTTTAAGATGTTTATAGTAATAACTTTGGCTGCGGTATTCAGGAAGGGTAGCTTCTTCGAGGAGCTTATATTTATTATTCATAGCCTAATTGTAAGGGTAAATGAGGGACTAGTCAAGGGCAGTTGATTGATGAAAAAGCCTCTCTTTTGAAAGGCTTTTTATCAAAGTTAAACTTACTTAAAATTTTTCATTAAACACGGCAAAGTAAGCTTGCGGGTGAGCGCAAGCCGGACAAGACTTTGGCGCTTCTTCGCTGGCTTCTTCTAAATAACCGCAATTTAAACATACCCAAGTAACTTTACCATTACGTTTAAAAGCGCCGCCACTCTTTAAAATATTTAGTAAAGCTAAGTAGCGTTCTTGGTGATGTTTTTCGGCAAGGGCAATGTGGTCCCAAATTTTGGCAATCTCTTCAAAACCTTCTGAACGAGCCGTCATCGCAAAGCTGGGGTATAAATCGCTCCATTCTTCGTGTTCGCCGCCGGCAGCTTCTTCAAGGTTTTCCATTGTGTTGCCAATTTTACCGGCCGGATACATAGCGGTAATCTCAAGCCCAGCACCGCTTTGCAGTAATTTAAACATACGTTTAGCGTGTTCTTTTTCTTGCAAAGCCGTTTCGGCAAAAATGTGGCTAATTTGGATTAACCCCTCTTTTTCGGCCTGTTTAGCAAAATAATCGTACCTATTACGGGCTTGGCTTTCGCCGGCAAAAGTTTTTAAAATGTTTTGCTCGGTTTTAGTACCTTGTAAACTTTTCATAGTATTTACTCCTTTTTAATATAATATAAATAAGATAGCATAAAATTACAACTTTGTCAAAAATCTTTTAGCGAGTTCTTAAAGATTAAGAACAATAATAGTAATTGCTATTGATTTACTTTAAACTATAATCTTTAGATTGTCAAGCCATTTTTTGAAATTAAGAACCAAGAATTAATTTATTTTTAATCTTTAAATATTAATTATTATTTTTTAAATCTAAAGCAATAGCGTTAAGGCCGTCAATGGCTAAATTAGGTTCGTAGCTGCCCTTGAATTTATCTTTATATAAAAAAGCTAACCCACCTGTTAAAATTATGCTGCAAGGCTCTCCAAGTTCGCCCTCTATATCGTTAATAAGGCCCTGCGTCAAATGGCCAAAACCGGCCACGATACCGGCCTGCAACGATTCTTCGGTAGTGCGCCCTAAAATATGCTGCGGCCAAGCCAACGGCACACTGCTTAAAAGACCGGTACCGCCATCTAAACTTTGCATAGCCATATTAAGACCGGGTGCAATCACCACGCCGGCCGCTTTAGCGTTTTTATCAACGGTAGTAAGGCTTAAAGCCGTACCAAAATCGGCCACCACAAAGGGTAGCTTACCTAAGTTATAGCCGCCTACGGCGTTAGCTACTAAATCGGCCCCAATCTCGGCAGAAACAGCTATTTTTACCGGTAACTTAGCAAATAGCTCGTTATTTACCAATTTTATAGGGCAATTGAGCTGTGTTTTTAAATTGCTAATTATTAAAGCTGTTTTAGCCGGCACCACGCTAGCTATTAGGGCAATCGTTATTTTAGCTTGATAGTTAGCCACAAAACTACTAACAAAATCGTCCCACACAGCTTCTAAGTTAACACTGGCAATATATTTGCTGGCTACTAAATGTTTAGCGCCGTAAAGGGCAATCACGGTATTGGTGTTACCAATTTTTACTACTATTTGCATGACTATTAATTTTTCGTACCATCAAGAGGTTTTACCAGTTCGTTTTCTTTGCGGTTATGCTTAATTTTTTTAGGGTCATCTTTATGGTTATCTTTATTTATTTTGTTTAAATATTTTTTATGATAACGCCACGAAGCGGAGATAATAGAGGGGATACTAAATAAAAATCCCATTACAAAAAAGATGATAAGCACAACACTTAAAGAAACATTATTAAAGCGAAAAAAGATAAAATTTAAATTTACCGTTTGCCCGGCATTTAAAGCAATTAACACCGCTAAAAACCCTGCTACCGCCATCATAATAATTGTTTTGATAATCCCTCGCATCTTTTCTCCTTTTTTAACTGAAAACTGAAAACTGAAAACTGAAAACTGAAAACTGAAAACTGAAAACTGAAAACTGAAAACTGAAAGATTGTAACATTTATTAACGGTCTGTCAACTATCAGTTTTTAACTTTCACTTTTCAACTATGCCCTGTAAGGTTAGGCCGCTCACACTTTTAACCCTAACGCTTACAAATTGCCCTACTAAGCTATTATCGGCTTTAAAGACTACATTCTCATTATACTCATTATAGCCAAATAAGTCATCAGTTCTTTTAGCTTGGTGCTGCACCAGCACCGTTACCGTTTGCCCAATGCGGCGCTTTAGACGCTCGGCGCTGATGGCCCTTTGCAAAGTAATTACCTCACTAAGCCGGGACGCCGCTACTTCATCGGCCACCTTATCGCTGCGTTTACTGGCCGCCGTACCGGCACGGTCGTTATATTTATAAGTAAAACCATCGTTAAAGCCGGCTTCTTTAATAAATTGCAACAACAATTTAAAATCTTCAGCTGTTTCACCGGGAAACCCTATCAACAAATCGGTAGTAATCTCGATATTAGGGATAATCTCCCGCGCCATTTTTAACAAATCTAAATACGCTGCCGCCGTATAACCCCTATTCATTTCGGCCAGCACTTTATCACTGCCATGTTGGGCCGCCAAATGCAGCTGCGGAGCAAAACGGCTGTCGCCGGCCATTACCTCTACTAACTGGCGGCTAAAATCTTTAGGGTGGCTGCTGGTAAAACGCAAACGAAAATTACCGCTTACCGCCGTGCTAATTTCTTTAAGCAGCTGAGGGAAATTTAAAACAGTATTGTAACTATTAACATTTTGACCGATTAAAACAATTTCTTTAACTCCTGCAACTAATTGAGCCGTTATTTCACCAATTATTTCGGCCGGCGGGCGGCTAATTTCGCGGCCACGCAGGTAAGGCACAATGCAGTAGCTGCAAAAATTGTTACAACCGTGCATAATGGGAATATGAGCCTTTAAGCCATTGGCCTGATGGCGGCTAAAAAAGGAATATTCATCGTTCCCGGTAAAATAGTTCCCCAGTTCACTAATTTGCTCCTTGTTCCTTGCTCCTTGTTCTTTATCTTTAGCCAATTTAGCAATAAAATTTTTTTTATCGAAATTCCCAATAACTTCGTCTACGTTAAAAATTTTAAAAAGTTTTTCATCATTTTTCAAATGCTCGGCCATACAACCCATCAAAGCTATTTTTAAATTACTATCTTTTTTTAAAGCTTTAAAATAACCCAGCCGCCCCCATACTCTATCTTCGGCCGATTGTCTTACACTACAAGTATTAATAATTATCCAATCGGCTTCGCCGGCTTGCGTGGTGGGCAAATAACCTAATTGGTTAAGTTCGTAAGCCAAAGCATTACTTTCGGCTTTGTTCATCTCGCAGCCATAAGTTTCTATCAGGTAATAGCCTTTCATTATCAGTTAATTTACAACGCTAAGGTGGTAGCTGTCAAGGGCAACTAGCTTCCTTTAACTTTTAATAATTTAGATATAATTGAGTACCTTAATATGAGTTAAATACTCCAAAAAATATCGATTAATTGAGCAATTTAACAACGTAATTACTTAAGGTAACAAAAATTTTGTGTAATTTTTTATTATAAATCGATTGACTAAATAAAAGTTCTCTTATATAATCTAGCTTATATAAATAACTAAAGAAAACAAGCTGTAATACACCAACTTAAATGTGTTAAAAAAGGCCGCAATCTTTATTTAAGTAAATAGCATGTTATGGCCAAAATTATGGTAGAAAGGTGTGGTTTTATATGATAAAAAATGTGCTTTGCAAATATTGCGGGGAAGAATTTATTAACTTACGCATAATGTTACGGGAAAGCTGCACAAGGGGTAAAAATTACGGCCATCTTCACGAACTATATGAAGGTGAAATAAAAGAGCAATACCATTGTAAATATTGCGGCGAAAGCTTTAGCAGCATACGCGCTATGTCGCACGAACGCTGTAAGGCAGGCCACAATACGGGCAAAGCCCATGTACCCGGCTAAATAAAATTAAGAAGTAAGAATTAAAAAACTCTTACTTCTTAATTATTACTTTTTATTTAACATTAATTACACTTTTATCATAACCCTGCGGAGCTTCAAAACCCAATAAATTTAAACACAAAGCCGCCACGCTGCTTATGCCTAAGCCTTCGTTCAATTTAGGGTCATAGTCGCCGGCAAAAGCTGGGTCATAAATAATTAGGGGTACTGGGTTTAAGCTATGGCTGGTTTTGGCTTTTGGCTTACCATTTTCGATTAACACGCTGCCATCTTTTTTATGCTCGTACATATCATCGGCATTACCATGATCGGCAGTTATCACCATAATGCCGCCGGCTTTTTTAATGGCCTCCGCTAAGCGGCCTAAACATAAATCCATCGCCTCTAGGCTAGCCACAACGGCCTCGTAGTTACCGGTATGGCCTACCATATCACCATTAGGAAAATTTAATTTAATAAATTGATAGCTCCCGCTGTTAATCGCCTCGATAGCTTTATCGGTAATCTCGGCACATTGCATAGCCGGCCGTTGGTCAAAGTTCCCTTTATCGCTGGGCACCTCGGTGTAAACCTCGAGCTTATTATCAAATTTGCCACTGCGGTTACCGTTAAAAAAGTAGGTTACGTGGCCAAATTTTTGCGTTTCGCTAATACTAAATTGCTTAACGCTCATGTTGCATAAATATTCAGGAAAAGTGCGGTCGATAGACGGCGGATTAACCAAAAAATTGGCGGGGATATGCAGATCGCCATCGTACTGCATCATACCGGCGTAAAGCACTTTAGGGAAGCGGCCGCGTTCAAACTCGGTAAAATTTTCTTCGGTAAAAGCACGCGAAATTTCGATGGCCCTATCGCCCCTAAAGTTAAACAATATCACACTATCGCCGTCTTCTATCGTACCAATAGGGGCATTGTTTTCCGCTATCACAAAGGGCGGAATATCTTGGTCTATCGCGCCGGTTTCTTCACGCAGCAAAGTGATAGCCTCGCGGGCATTAGCAAATTGCCGCCCTTCGCCCAGCACGTGGGTTTGCCAGCCGCGTTGCACCATCGGCCAACCGGCGTTATACCTATCCATCGTTATTTGCATACGGCCGCCGCCGCTGGCAATATGCGCATCAAAGTTACTATCATTTAAAGATTTAAGATAATCTTCAAAGGGGTCAAAATAATCTAATGCCGATGTCTCGCCCACATCGCGGCCATCAAGCAAAGCATGGATACGCACGCGTTTGACGCCTTCGGCTTTTGCTTGCGCAATCATTGCTTTTAAATGGTTAATATTACTATGTACCCCACCATCACTTAACAAGCCAATAAAATGCAAAGTACTCCCATTATCTTTTACCTGTTTAACCAGCTTTTGCCAAGCCTCACCTTTATACATATTGCCGCTGGCAATGGATTCGCCTACCAGTTTAGCCCCCTGCGCAAAAACACGTCCGGCGCCGATGGCGTTATGGCCTACCTCGCTGTTCCCCATATCGTCATCGCTGGGCAGGCCAACGGCAGTGCCGTGCGCTTTAAGCTGGGTGTGTGGATTATTAGCGGCAAGCTGGCGCAGATGGTTCATCAAGGCGCCGGCTACCGCATCGCCTTCGTTATATTTGCCGTAGCCAACACCGTCCATAATGACGAGCATAACGGGACCGGCGCGCTTTTTAAAATTATTTTTGGTTAAAGTTAATGACATAAATTGCTCCTATGTTTTAATTATAGCTTATTTAGGGCTAAATGTCAAAAAGAAAAGAACTATAAGAAACAACAACTAAAGCTTATTAAGTCCTTATAATACAAAATGGCTAAAGCCATTTTGTATTATAAGGACTTAATAAGCTTTATTAGTAAGACTATAATTGTATTGTAATATTACAACCACTTTATTTTAAAAAGGAGAAATTAATGAAGTTACAAAAAATATTAATAATTTTGCTAACTGTAGGATTAATAATTAGCTTTACAGGGTGTTCTAATGGTAAGGGGACTATTGATGACCCAGTTACACCACCCGATGGTTTAAATGTTGATTGGACTAACTATCAAGGCACGGCGGCGGCTTTTCGCGTACGTAACGAAACCGGTAGCCGCCTGATTGCTTTTAGAGGGAGCGTGGCTCCTGCTAATTTATTAGGGGGTATACCTGCTAACGCTAATGACCATGGGGTAAGAGATAACACCACCTTACTTACCACCACTACCGATGCCTTTCCGGTGGTGTTAATTTCGGAGGAACAGCTGAACAGCGGAGCTAGTTTTGCTGCCTTAGACCAAGCCCCGTTCTCACGTATTTTTGTTTTTTACAACCGTAATGCCGAACCGGGCTTTCCGGCTGAGGTTTATAGTATTAGCGGCCATTTAGGCGGTAATTATATTCTTGAAGTATTAAACCCCACAAGACACAACTGGGAAATTAGGCTTGGCGGCGAACGCGGCCCTACCTTAGGCTACGCTACCAGCGGTATGCAAAGCGTTAGGTTACAGATAGAAGGTTGTTCCTTCCTGTAATCAGGTCGTTTAACCCTGTACAAGGGCGGCTTAGCACTATTTATCCGCGTAATAGCAGCGGCCAGCCTTGGTTTACCGCTGCAAACATTAGTAACCCGGCAGGTTTTGTTTTTAACTTAAACCAAGCTATGAGTCAGGTAGATTTAAACAGCATAACGCTTGGCGTTGCTTGGCTTATTTATTAACAACGGCCACGAACACTCGGCGGTACAGGTACGCAGGGGCGGCTCGTTTTTTCAGAACCAAATTGGTATTTCGTTTATTAACAGCGGCGAAAGCCGAACCTTTCATATTGACATGCCGAGGATTGGCACCGATATTTTTGGTGAGCACATTGATATTAGCAATATAGTTGTAGGGATAGGCGGTATCGAAGTACCATTAAGAACGGCTACCGGCGAAACCAACCTTAGGTTATTGCGCGACCACGCCTATACGGTAAATGTTAGCGGCGACCATACTATAACACAAGGGCAACCCGGAGCTATGCAGGCCATAATTAATATAACAGGCCGCCGCTTAACTATTGATGATTTTGTAAATTAATTTTTACTTATAAACTCGGCGCTTTTAGGGTGCCGGGTTTATGTTGTTTAATTGGTAAGAGGAGATACGATGAAAAACGGTTATTTAAAATATGGTGTGTTAGTATTAGCGTTAATAATGGCTTTAGTTTCGTGCAGTGGTGGCAGTGGTAAAAATAGCTCTGGTAATGGCTCGAATAATGAACCTCCCCCTCCAAGACCGCTACAGCCGCGTATAAGCATTGATAATAGCGCTAACCGCTTTCCTGTAACGCTTTTTTATTCGCCGGAGAGAGATGATTCAAGCAGGATAGGCAGCGCAAGAGTAAGAGGTAGTAGTTGGCTTATACCACTTGATTTTATTTCGGGTTCACAAATGGTTACCTTTTACCCAAGATATACGGTTACAGTGGAAGGCCGCGATTTTTATGTTGACCCAACAAGCGGCCATCCCGAGTTACTTATTAACGGTAATTCCTCAACAACCATACCTGTTGTTTTAAGAGAACTTTCCTCATTAATGGCCAGCGATGAAATTTTAACCGACAACATTTACCTGCAGCTAACCAATAACGATAGGAGTGCCGCTATAAGGCTGACAAGGGGCGGCGCTACTATTAGCGCCATTAACGGGGAAGCCATTTTAAACCCTAATATAACGGCCTTATTTAACGTTATGGCCGGTAATGCCGCTAATTACAGGATTATAGCGGGCGGGCAAGAATTTACCCTGCCTAATAATATAACTTTTGAACCCGGCCATTTTTATACAATGCAGTTTACCGATGGAGGCATTGACCATGTAAGGACTACACCTATTACTTTAGATGGTAGTGCAGCCATAGGAAGCTACCTTTAATAGAACGCTCATTTGGGGAAGCTCTTTTCCTGCCCATCGAACTATTGATTTTACTTTCAATAATACAATACATGGGCTTACCATACAGAATATTACCGTTATTAATGGTACTGGTGAGGTAAGGGTTGTAGGCATAAGCGGTTCTTCATTAATAATTAACGTTATAAGAGCAGGAACTATATATGTTTCTCTCTCTAGAGAAGATATTGCCGTCGGTACAGTAACTTTAACGGTAGATTTTTAACGGTAGATTAATAATCACACTTATTCATTATTAGTTATTAATTATGAACCGGTTTAGTAACCCTTTTCACTCCGAATATCCTTTTCAAAAACTTCTCGGCCATAGCTTTTTCGTGCTTAACACCCCAATAATCTGAGGCTGACGGCCCTATATAAAATAAAGTTGTAAACGAAGTAATAAAAAAGATTAATGGAAAGCCCAGTATAGCCCAAGCAGGGCCTCGATTTTGCCCCTGTATAACCATTAAGGTATAATGTACTGTTAAAGCAAACATAAGTACACCCCAAACGGTTACCCACCACCACCGCGCCCGCATATACATAGTTATTTGCACCGTTGCCCCAGTAGTGGTAGGCACAACTTTGCCTTTAATAATAAGAATAAATATACGCAAAAAACCTGTATATTTGGGGGTTATTTTAAAAGTTCCTTTAGCGTAATCAATTTGACCTTTATAAGATTTTCCTTTAGTGCTTACCGCCTCATTATGGTTAATTAAAGAGCCATCTTTATCGTAATAAAGTATAACGGCATTAGCCAGTCTATTAATGTTTTCTTCGGCGCTATTGGGATTATGATAGGTAAATTTTTTATAAAGAAAAAAAGCCATTTATTTTTTTACCTCTTTAATAATAGCTTCGGTATTAAAAATTTCTTGTAAGACTAACTTTACTGTACGGCACTGCCTATTAAAACTTTTATGCATTAGTACTGCTCCTATGGTAGCCAAGCTAAAGACTCCTATCATAGTTATTAAAATGATACCACATAACCATATAAAGTGGATAAACTCATAACCGGTACGCGGCCCAAACCGGCGAGGTAAAGGTATACCTAAACTATACATAACCACATAAGAGCCAACAATAAGCGTAAAAATTAGTAAACAGATAAAAATTAAGTAAAAATTGCTATAAACCTTACGTTCGTCTTTAATACGCGCTCTTACCTTAATGGTGGAACCCGTTTTAGCAGAGGTAAGTTTACCTTTAATAAGTAAATCAAAAGCACCGCCATAAATAAAGGTAAAATTGTTATCTTTAGTCTCGTAACCATAAATAAAATCACCTTCCTGCCGTTTTTGCTCATACATCACCTTTAATTTACTTTTATTTTCTTCGGCGCTGTTTGGGCTTTTATAACTTAACTCAGCATAAGGAAAAGCTATTTTAAAAGGAAAAACCGTCATCATTGGCATAAGATAATCCTCTATTTTATTATAATTTTTTCTGTTTTAAATGTCAATAAAAAGCGGCGTAAAATTGCTCTGCAAGCCTTGACAAAGAACCTTTAAATAACCTATACTAAGCAAAACGGATTGTAGCGCAGGGGTTTAGCGTATCGGTCTGGGGGACCGGGGGTCGGGGGTTCGATTCCCCCCAATCCGAGTTTTTTAACAACCTAAAATCACTCATATTGCATTAAACAAATGAAGCTTAACTTAGCCTCCCTTATTATCGTTACTATTTTAGTTACCGCCTGCACAAGGCAGGAAGAGCTTATTTTACCGCCTGTTAGCACACTCGGCGGTGATAATTGGTATGGTATAGTAAATACGGCCTACCTTAGGTTAAACAGCCAAATGGGCGGTTTAGGCGAGGCCGGCCTTACCTTACGGGGCGGCGATATTGTGCTGGTTACACAAATTCGCTCTTTGGCTACCGGCAGCGGCAACAGCCGCTTTTACAGCGACTATTACTTTGTTATAACCAACGATGGCTCGGGATGGGCAGCCAGCGAGCAGATTAACCTTTTTAACCACCGGCAAACGGCGGAAGATGCCCAAATAAGGTTTATGCTACGAAGTAATAATTAAAAATTAAGAACTAAAATCCATATTTTTTAATTCTGACTTTTTAATTAATTCTCACCCATTGTTGGCGGTTACCTACTCTATTTTCCTCTTCATCAAGGGCGGTAAGCTCTATTAAGTTTCTATTAACTACAATTAAATGAAAGCGCACAAAAAACTTACGCCTATCGGTTATGCGGCCATCTGCGTGGGTAACCATCGTAGCGTTTAGGTTATCTATCTCAAACTCACGGGCATTAATACGCCTAACCAACCGCCACTTAATATCACCAATAACAAAACCAAAATGAGCCGAAGTTTCCGATACCCTTATCATTACCGCTTCAATCTCTGTTTCGCTAAATATATTAATATCTACTACATCGCCGGCGGCAACATCACCAACTCTCTCCCAAGTACCCACAAAGTAATCAGGGGTAACCTCCCCCATACTCCGGCAAGAAAGCAGACCAATAAAAAGAATTAAATACAAACCTTTAATTTTCAATTTTCACCTTTCACTTTTTAGCTATACCCATGCACCATCTAATACCAAACTTATCGGTTAAATCGCAAATAAGATAGGCATAAGGATACTCCTGTAAGGGTGTATAAATTTTCGCCCCCTCCGAAAGTACCTCATAAGCCTTTCTTAGTTTATCTTCTTCATTAGCCTCAAACATTAAAATAAATTGCATAATGTTCCCGCTATTTTGCTCACCGGCAATAGAATCGGGATTATTCTCACTTTGTTCTGAAAGACCAAGCATACAGCTGTCAAATTTAAGCTCTACGTGCATATAAGTGCCATCGGGTAAAAGGTCTTCATCACCATAATGGTTATAGTGTACGGTAGCGCCAAAGGCTTCTTGGTAAAACGGCACCGCTTTATCGGTTTCTTTTACAAAGGCATACATAAATGTTTTCATAGTTTATTTTTCACTCCCAATTTTTTGCACTAATACCACTGCAAACTGTTTCTCACCATTTACATAAGGATAATATTCTCTATCTCTTACAATTTCGTATCCTTTTTCTAGTAGTCCATTAAGTATAGGACGAGCCGACACTGCAAAAACTCCGCTATAATTACTAGGAATATAACAATTTTTTACCACCAATACACCTTCATCATCAAAATATTTATATTTATCTGGTATATCTTTTAACAATATAAATTTAAATTGTTTATATTTTGGCCTATCTGTTACAGATAAGTTAGTATACCAATAACCTGCCGCTCGGGTAAGTTCGCGTTTAGGGTTTAAATACCAATCAACTTCATTATAACCTGCCCATGCTTTTTTATTTTTAAAATAAGGAATATAAGAAGCAGTTAAAACAATGGCAATATTAGAGATAATTAAAAACTGTTTACTACTTTCCATAAGTAACCGCCAGTAATCTCTCGATATAGAAAATGGCGGGTTGGTACAAACAATATCGGCTTCATCGTTAAGTATTTGTAAGGAAATAGGGTGGTCAAAGCTACCATCGTACCCTTTAGGCATTTCTCTTTTACCTTCAAATAAATTTTCAGTAAAACCTTCTTTAGTAAAGATATAAGCTTTAGTTCCGGCGTTAAATAAATCTACCCTACCGCTATAATGCGTACAAATTAATTTTTTTAATTCCAACTTTTTAAAATTACGCAAAAAGTATAGGGCAAAGGGCGAAGTTGTCTTTTCGCTATCCCCCACCGCATCATCACAGTTACAGTACACTACTTTATCTTGCCAAGTTTCCAGCGGGTACATAGCAATTTCGGTCTCAATATCTTCATAACGGGTATAAAATTCGTCATTTTTAGTGCGTTGAGCTTTTTGCATTATATCTTTGGTATTAAGCCCACGCTCCTCAGGACTTGGGGTGATTTTTTTAACAACCTTAACCTCCTCTCTAATTTCGGACGGCTTAATAAAAATCTCTTTTACAAAAAGTGAGTGCTTTTTGATAAAAGCTACATAGTCTTCAAATAAATCTGGGTTATAAAAATAAATTTCACGGTTCTTATGCTCTCTTAAACGGCTAAATTCGGCTTTAATATCGGCCTCTACTTTGGCCATATCATGCACTTCGCAGCTAAACAAATAGCTATAACCATTGGCCTTACTTTTACCTGTTATGTTATTGTAAGTTCTAAGCCTCTCCTCTAGGTTACCTGTAATACCAATTTTGCACTTATCTCGCTCACGTTCGGCTTGTACTATGTAAATATATTCGCTCAACTTTTAACCCTTAACTTTGTGTACGAGCACATTGGGGTACTTTTCATTCCCATTAAGATATGGCCTATATTCTTTAGCTTGAAAAATTTCATACCCTTTCTCTAAAATTCCATTTAAAATAACCCGTGCCGAAACTCCAAATGGTTTGCTGTAATTAACAGGAATATACGATTTTTTTACAATTAAAACACCTTTATCATCAAAGTATTTGTGTTCTTCTGGTATTTCTTCTAAATTACAAAATTTAAGAAGTTCATGTTTCGGCCTATTTTCTATAGGCACATTAGTAAACCAATGGCCGGCGGCGGTTACTAATTCTTTTTTAGGGTTTAAATAATTATCAACACTATGATAGCCACCCCATACCTTTTTATTTTGCAGGTAAGGAATAAAAAAGGTATACCTAACTATTGTAAAATTAGATATAACAATAAACCTTTTATCACTCCCTATTAATAAAGGCCAAAAATCCTTACTTTTAGAAAATGGCGGGTTGGTACAAACAATATCCGCTTCTTCTTGAAGAATTTTCTTTGAAATTGGGTGATCAAAAGAACCATCATAATGTTTAGGAAACTCTTTTTTACCGTCAAGGTAATGCTTAATTTCCATAAACCCATCACGGGTAAAAATGTACCCTTTTGTTCCTTCATGAAACAAATCAACCACTCCGCTATAATGCGTGCATATTAGTTTTTTAAGTTTGAGTTTATTAAAATTTTTTAAAAAAAATAAAGCAAAGGGCGAAACATTAGCCTCTACCTCGCCCACAGCGTCGTCGCAATTACAAAACACTGTTTTGTCCCACCAAATTTCGGGTGGGTACATCAGTAACTCTTTTTCCACATCTTCATAACGAGTATAAAACTCATCATTTTTTACCCGTTGAGCTTGAAGCATAACATCTGTTTTGGTTATTCCCCTCTCCTCAAGTGATGGTTTGTGTTTTTTGACTATTTTAGTTACTTCTAAAGCTTGCTTTTTTTCTATAAAAATTTCTTTAACAAATAACACATGATTTTTAATAAATTCAACATATTCTTTAAATAAATTGGGGTTATAAAAATATATTTCTCGGTTCAAGGTTTCTCTAAGCCTATAAAACTCCTCTTTTATGTCTTTTTCTACCGCCGCTGCATCGGTAACCTCACAGGTAAACAAGTAACTAGCAAAATTATTACTCGACGTTCCCGTTTTGCTGTTATATTCTTTAAGCCTCCGCTCAAGGTCATCAGTAATGCCTATTTTACAAAAGCTCTTTTCTTTTTTAGCTTGAATAATATAAACAAAATTTTTACCCATGTAATTTATAACTCCCCACGCAAGTACCATCTAGAATTATAAATCATTAATCCCCCGCCGTGCCAGTATTCATATTACTTAAAAAGGCCTCATTGGTCTTGGCTTTACGCATTTTATCTATAATAAACTCTGTCATCGCCATATCGTCCATCGCATTGAGGGCCTTACGCAGTATCCACATTTTATCCAGTTCGGTGCTGGTAAGTAAAAGCTCTTCTTTACGCGTACCGCTCTTTTTAAGGTTAGCCGCCGGAAAAATTCTTTTATCAGATAATTTTCTATCTAAAATTATCTCCATATTGCCGGTGCCTTTAAATTCTTCAAAAATTACATCGTCCATCTTACTGCCGGTTTCTACTAACACCGTACCCACAATAGTTAAACTACCGCCGCCCTCAATGTTGCGGGCTGCACCAAAAAAACGTTTGGGTTTGTGCAGCGCGTTACTATCCACCCCACCGCTAAGCACCTTGCCGCTGGCCGGCATAGTTTGGTTATAAGCACGCGCTAAACGTGTAATACTATCTAACAAAATAACCACATCGCGGCCGTGCTCTACCAGCCGTTTGGCTTTTTCCAGCACCATCTCACTTACTTGTACGTGGCGGCTGGCCGGCTCATCAAAGGTGCTGCTAATCACCTCGCCTTTAATGTTGCGCTTCATATCGGTAACCTCTTCGGGACGCTCATCAATAAGCAGCATAATCAACACGCACTCCGGGTGGTTAGCCGTAATCGCATTGGCAATACGCTGCATTAACACCGTCTTACCGGTACGCGGTGGGGCAACAATCAAGCCGCGCTGCCCTTTACCGATAGGACAAAATAAATTGATTAAACGCGTCGAATTGTCACTCACCGAGCTTACCTCAAGGTTAAGCCGTTCATCGGGGAAAAGCGGCGTTAAGTTCTCAAAAGGGATACGATTTTGCGCCACTACAGGTTCATCAAAGTTGACGCTTTCTACCCGCACTAAAGCAAAGTAACGTTCACCCTCTTTAGGGCTGCGTATTTGGCCGTAAACGGTATCACCCGTCTTTAAATTAAACAACCTAATTTGGCTGGGGCTAATATAAATATCATCTTGACCGGGCAGATAACTATTTTGCGGGCTGCGCAAAAAGCCGTAGTTCTCGCTTAATATCTCGAGGCTGCCATAAGCAAAAATAACCCCGCCCGCATCGTTATGCGTTTTTAAAATTTGAAAGATAAGTTCTTGCTTTTTTAAAATAATTAAATCGTTGTGGGTAACCCCTAACTCTTCGGCTTTGCGCCTTAGTTCGGGCACCGTCAACACTGACAAATCGTTAATACAAATTTGCGGGGCATTAGGGTCGAAAGATACTTCGGCTTCGCGCTCTTTTTTAGGGTGCAGTTTATTTTGTACCTTAACATAACGCCGTTTAACACTTTCGCGCTGTTTGTTAGGCTCGGCAGTGGTTACATTTTCGCCGGTATCACCGGCAGTAGCTTCTTCATTAGTAGCTTCGGCTAAATCGTTGTCGTCAGTAAAATCTAGCACCTCTTTAGGTGCAGCTTTTTTACGGGTAGTGGCCATCTTTAAATTCCGTCCAATTTAATTAATATGAATTATTTTTATACCTGATTTAAAATAAATTTGATTTATAGTGTTAAGAGGATAGTTAATTAATAAAGTTACTATTAGTATAGCTAACTAAATTAAGCTTGTCAATAGTTATTTAACGGCAATTTGCTATTATTATTTATTTTTTATGTGGCTAAAAGCTTTATGGTAAGCCATTAACGTCTTATAAATAAATTAAGCACATCGCTGCTCAAAGCTAAAAAAATTATAAAGCCAAGCGCCATTACCCCTACCGTGTGGTAAACGCGCATAACCACAGGCGGCGCACTTTTACCGGCCAGCCATTCAAAACCATAAAGTATAATTAAGCCGCCATCTAATATAGGAATCGGCAATAAATTCATCACTCCTAAAGCTAAGCTGATAAGCGAAAGCACCATTAAGATACCCCGTATATCCCCGCTTAAACTTTGCTGCGCAATTTGGCCAATAATATAAGTGGTTTGCAGAGGGCCGCTGATAGTCTCTGTTAAATCAACCCCAAAAAAGAGGTTACGTAGGCTGGTTACATAAAGCCTAAAGGTATAAATAAAACTAGCTATACCATAAGTGAGCCGTTCGTTAAACGCTAACGGACGGCTGGAGCCGGCTAACTCTACCCCTAATAAATAACGGCTACTCTGTTCGTTAAAAATGGGTGTAATAGTGGTAACATAACTTTGTCCGCCACGCTCGTAACTTACCTCCAGCGGTAAACCGGCGGAGGCTGCAACTACTTCGCTTAAAGCAGCGCTATTAACTATCGGTACATTATTAATAGATGTAACTAAATCGCCAATCTCTAAACCGGCCTCGTGGGCCGGCGAACTTACGGTAAAGGCGGCAATACGCGCCGGCGCCCATACCGTTATCGGGATAATCGCCGACGAATTGCTGGCCATTGCGATAGTTTCGCTAAAACTTACCGGCTGACCATCACGTAGTACGGTAACCTGTAAAGTGCGGCGAGCCGAAAGCGACATTATCTCGGCCCATTCACTAGCGGTGGTAATGGTACGGCCGTTAATGCTTGTAATATAATCGCCACTTACAAAATTGGTGTTAGCAGTAAGAGCAACAATACGATTATCTAAATTACTGGTAGTTGTTACGGTAAGCCCTAGCAAAAAAGCTAAAATAAAAGCAAAAAGCAAACTAAAAAGCGGGCCACCGGCTACCGCCAGCAATCTGCGCCAAGCTTTACCGTAATGCATATCACCGGGTACGGTTTCATCGCCTTGCCGGTTTTCGCCGGCCATTTTACAGTAACCGCCTAACGGAAAAGCCGAAAGAGCCCACTCGGTATCTTTAATTTTTTTAGTAATAAGCTTAGGCCCCCAGCCCAGTGAAAATACCTCTACCTTAATACCTGCTAAGCGAGCCCCAAAAAGGTGCCCTAACTCGTGCACTACTACTAATATACTTAAGCCGGCTATACCTAATAAAACTGTTATCATTATTTACCCTTTAAAAAAATTTTTAATATCATCACTCAATTTAAAAATACCTTCTTTGCTGGCCTCGTAGTTAAAGCTGTGGTTAAAGGCTTGCTCCACATAATCGGCCAAAGCGGTAAATTTAATGCGGCCGGCACAAAAATCGGCCACCGCTATTTCGTTGGCTATATTATAAACAAGCGGATAAGCTGCCCCTAACTCGCAAGCCCGATAAGCTAAGTTTAAAAGAGGAAAGCGTTCATTGTCAATGGCTTCAAAAGTTAAATTTTGATTAAATAAATCAAACCTAGCGGCCGGCACCGGTTTTAAGGCCGGGTAAAGCAAAGCATTTTGGATAGGCAGCAGCATAGTAGGCTTACCCATTTGGCCGTACAGCGCTCCATCGGTGGTGCGGATAAAGCTGTGCACCACACTTTGGCGGTGCATTACCACTTTAATTTTTTTTATATCTATATTAAAAAGCTGCCATGCCTCAATCACTTCGAGGCCCTTATTAGCAAGACTGGCCGAATCGATGGAAATTTTAGCCCCCATCTGCCATGTGGGGTGGTTAGCGGCTTGCTGGGCAGTAACTTGCCGCAACTGATTAAAACTATAATCGCGAAAGGGGCCGCCGCTGGCCGTTAAGATAAGCTCGTCAATTTCTTCCGCTTTACGGTTTTGCAGCAAAAAAAACAGCGCCGAATGCTCACTATCTACCGGCAAAATAAGGCAATTATTTTTAGCGGCCAGCTCTTTAAGTAACGGACCGGCCATAACCATACTTTCTTTATTGGCCAAAGCCAAAGTGCGGCCTTCTTCTAAAGTTGTAAAGCTGGCCAATAAACCGGCGCTGCCGCTAATGGCATTTAGCACCACATCGGCATCACTTTCTTTAATAAGATTAGTAATAGCTGCGGGATTTTCGGCAGCTAAAGCCAGTTTATCTACATTTATAAATTTAGTTAATTTTATTAATTCTTCTTTATTACTGTAAGCCGCTAGGCCGACCACTTTAAGTAAATCGGGGTAATTTTTAACTACCTCTATCGCCTGCCTGCCAACAGAGCCGGTAGCCCCGAGTATTATCAATTTTTTCATAGTTAATTGTAGTTCTCCACTACCCCGTCGCTACGCGCCACCCCTTCGCCAGCAAAGGGTAACTATAATAATTATGCAAAGTTTAAAAAATAATAAAAGATAGGTGCGGTAAACAGTAAACTATCAAAGGCATCTAAAACGCCGCCGCGCCCTTTAAAAAATTTACCCGAATCTTTAAAGCCGGCGCTGCGTTTAAGGGTAGACTCAAATAAATCGCCAAAAATAGTGGCGCTGCCGCAAATTAAACCCATAATTATGGCATAAAAGACGGTACGGCCGTTAAAAATATCAACACTCGGCACATAATAAAAGAATAACGCTACAAGGATAGCTCCCAAAATACCAAAAGCAAACCCAACTAAACTTTTTTTAGGGCTTACCAAAATAAAACCTTGCGAATTAGTACGTTTGCCTAATGCCCGGCCAAAAAAGTAGGCCATACTATCGTTAATAAAAACGATAGAAAGAAAAAAGGCATAAATTAAATTCCCGGCTTCACCTTCCGCTAAATTGGCAAAACGAATAATAAACGACATAAGTAAACCCGGATAAAACAAAGCAAAAACCATACCGGTGGTACGGCTAATGGCGCTATTTAGCTCGCGCTCGTCTACCACAAAGGTTTGCCGCACCAAAATCATCATAAAAGCTAAGGTAAGAGTAGGAAAAAAATAAACCTCGAGCACCGGGTGATAAAGGGAAACTAAAGTTAATAAGGGAAAAAGCCCGCCCAAAAAAGGGTAAAGCATAAAATCGATACGTTTATCTTTAGCCTTAAACATAGCGCCAATTTCGTAACCGCAAATTACCGAAAAAACTACCGCCATTAAATTTAAAATTAAATGATTGTAAAAAGTAAAAACAAAGATAGACAAAAGTAATATAGGTACCCAAATTAAGGCATCAACTAACCTATGGATAAGATTTTTACTTACTTTTTTATCACTAATTTCATTATTCATCTTCATTATAGCCGCCAAATTTACGCTTACGGCCGGCATACTCCTTTAAGATAGTTACTAAATCGTCTTCGGTAAAGTTAGGCCACAACTTTTGGCTAAAGGCATATTCGGCATAACTAGCTTGCCATAACATAAAGTTAGAAAGCCTTTGCTCACCGGCGGTGCGGATAACTAAATCGACATCGGGCAAAGTTTGGTCCATTGCCTCACTCATATTTTGCTCGGTAACGGTCTTCCCCGCTTTAATCAAGCGGCTCGCCGCCCGCACCACCTCAGCGCGTCCGCCATAGTTAATTAATAAATTAACGGTAAGGCCGTCAAATTTTTGGGTATCTTCTTGCACACCGGCAATTTCTTCCTGCACTTTAGGCGGCAAAGCCTCTAAGTCGCCGCTATGCACCACTTTAATATTGTTTTCACGGTAAAAATCGTACTCGCGCCGTAAATGCTGCGTGATAAGCCCCATCAAGTAACCCACCTCTTCTTCGGCCCTTTTCCAATTTTCGCTCGAAAAAGTATACAACGATAGATAATTTATACCTAATTCGCTAGCTTTTTTAACGATACGTTTGGTGGTTTTTACCCCTTCTAAATGGCCTTCGGTACGTTTTTTACCTTGCTGGGTAGCCCAGCGGCCATTACCGTCCATAATGATACCTAAATGTTTTAGCAATTAAATCTCCAAAATCTCTTTCTCTTTTAAAGATAAAGCTTCATCGATTAATTTGGTATAGTTATCAGTTAATTTTTGAATTTCTTCTTTTAATTTTTTTTCGGCATCTTCCGGTAAGTTATCTTTTTTAGCGGCCTCTAAAATATCACGCCGAATGTTGCGTACACTTACACGGTGTTTTTCGGTTAAAGTTTTAGCCTGTTTAACTAAATCTTTACGGCGTTCTTCGGTGAGCGGCGGCACATTAATACGGATAACTTTACCATCGTTATTAGGGTTTAATGATAAATCGCTGCTTAAAATAGCTTTTTCGATGGCTTGCAGAGCCGTTTTATCCCACGGCTGAATCACAATAACCCGCGCCTCCGGCACACTAATGCTGGCCACTTGATTTAAAGGAGTAGTTGCCCCATAGTGCTCTACCTGTATTTTATCAAAAATAGCGGCGCTGGCTTTACCGCCCCGTATTAAATTGTATTCTTCTTTTAAGCTGCTAAGGCTTTTTTTCATTTTAGCTTCGGCATCATCTTTATATGGTGTGGACATAACTACTCCAAAAATTTTATTTGCCACTAATTGTAGCATAGTTTGCCGGCTATGTCAAAAGTTTTTTAGCAATAAACGTAATCTACTTTGCTGCAAGCGCAACCAATCTTTATCAATACTTTCCTTATAAAGCATTGACAAAATTTAAGTGTACCCTTATAATGAAAACAAAAAGGGAATTGAGATGAAATTTTTGAGTAAGTTTGTTATATTATTAACTTTAGTCTTAGCGGCCTGTAACCTAAATGTACCTGTTAGCGATGAACATAACCCATCTAACCCAGCAGCGCCGGCTACTTTGGAAAATACCTTCCCCGATGCAAATTTGCGCGCTCTAATAGCTTTAAGGTTAGGTGAGAGTGCTAATTTAAGCGGGCAAAGTTTGCTTGAAGCTTTAGCGGCAATTAATGAAGTATTAGAAATATGGAAAGGTGATGCCGATGCTCTTGACCCCGATTATACGATGTTTCATACATTAGATGAAAATAATAATTGGGTAGAAACACGGATAACGGGGATAGTACCCCACAATATGAGCGGTATTGAGCATTTAACCGGTTTAACCGGGCTTCTTCTAGGGGGTATAGATATAACAACCCTAAATTTAAGTAACCTAACTAATTTAACAGAAATTGTTTTAAGTAGAACTCAGCTTACCGGCTTAAATGTAAGTAACCTTCCCAATTTATTTACTCTCGAGATACACAACAATTCTCAGCTTACTCATTTAACTGTAAATAATCTTATCCAGTTAAATATATTTTCAGTACAAAATAACCCATTTACCGGGTTAGATATTAACAATACTCCTAATTTAGCTTACCTTACTATAAACAGTAGCCCCTTACTCACTACCTTAGATGTAAGCCACCTAACTACTTTATTTAGCCTTAATGTAAATAACAACCCCATATTAACCACTTTAAATGCCGGTAATCTTACCAATTTAGCTCATTTTATGGTAAGCCATAACCCCATACTAGCTACCCTAGATGTACGTAATACTAACTTTCCCAGATTAATTTTACTGGGTAACACCGCCTTAACTAAACTTTATGCCCACAACAGCGGCTTAGTAAACGAAACACATATTAATAATATGCCGGCCGGGTTGGTGATTGATTGGACAACACCTAGATAAGTAATAATGAATAATTAAAAAGTAAAAATTAAGAATTGAAAGATAAAAGTTTTTAATTATTAATTTTTACTTGCTCCTTGTTACTTATTCCTTAATAAAAAACGCTTTGCAGCCTTATATTGCCAATAAATTTACTTTATGTTAAACTATTACTATGAAGAGCTTTGAAGAGTTGGTTAAAAGCTTTAGCCGACTACCCGGTGTTGGTTTTAAAAGTGCCCGCAAAATGGCTTATTTTATTTTGCAAGCCGAAGACAACTTTGTAGAAAACTTTAGCAAGCAGTTATTACAACTAAAACAATTAATACAAGCTTGCCCTAATTGCGGCTTTTATAGCGAAGGCCAATGCCCCATCTGTAACGATGCCGGCCGCGAGCAAACCATTTGCATAGTAGCCACTGCCCAAGAAGCCACTGCTATCGAGGCCAGCGGGGCTTATCACGGCCTCTACCATATTTTGGGCGGCCTATTAGCGCCGCTAGATGGTATTGGCCCCAACGAGCTAACCATTCCAGCCCTTATTAAACGGCTGGAAGAAAACCCCGTTAATGAAGTTATTATTGCCACCAGCCCCACCCTAGAGGGCGATGCCACTGCTCTTTACCTACAAAATATTTTAAATAATTATAATATAACGATTAGCCGCCTCGCCAGCGGCTTAGCGGTAGGCAGCGACCTTGAGTATGCCGATAAGCAAACCATCAGCCGAAGTTTAAAAGGGAGAATAATTAATAATTAAAAGGGAAAAATTAAAAAATGAGGGGAATTATTTTTATTTCTTAATTATTAAAGATTAAAAAAGATACACTAATGAGCAAATTTAAAGCTTGGGTAAAAGCTAAAACTAAAGTACTTAAACAGCAAATAACCATTTTATATTACATTATAAGACACCCTAAAATCCCTTTTTATGCTCGTATACCGGCTATTTTAGCCCTTATTTATTTTGCCAGCCCCATCGATTTAATCCCCGATTTTATCCCCATCATCGGTTTTTTAGACGATTTAGCTGTGTTAGCCTTTTTTATTTTTTTAACTTATAAATTAACGCCAAAGGCTATTATTGATGAATGCAAAGAGCAAGCCCTTAATGGTCGTGGCGATATACCCAGCAAGTGGTATTACGCTGTACCTATTATAATTATTTGGCTTGCCCTTATCTTTTTAGTTATTTGGCGGCTATTTTTTTAATAAAGAGAGCCCTTAAAGTAGCCGATAATGAGGTAAATGTCAGAAAAAGCAAAAATTACCTACTTTTCTACCAAAGAGCCGATAACT
>Ga0131853_10002735_pt1 | contig 31616 bp, 27 predicted proteins | sample TergutLab28metaG_FD_92764 | JGI IMG/M metagenome (GOLD analysis project Ga0131853, IMG submission 92764) | Labiotermes labralis P1 segment gut microbial communities from Petit-Saut dam, French Guiana - Lab288 P1 (version 2) (version 2) | ecosystem: Host-associated > Arthropoda: Insects >... | reverse complement strand
TGTTTTTACGTTTGGTTGAGACTTGGAATTTGGGCGATAAACACAACCATCGCCCAACACGTCTTTTTTTATGTTCAGCACGTCAGTATTCGAGAGTTTTTACCTGATGTGGGAAATGAAATATTTTTGTGGAAGTATTGCCTTGAAATGTCACGAAAAACGACCCCTCTTTCAAGCTAGCGAACCTGCAAACCAAGGAAGCAACAGCATTTATGCAACAATCTAAGTAATGTTATGTAAATGATATACGTATAATTTAAAAATGTCAAGGAGGTTTCGAAGGCGAGCAGTCAAAATTTTGCTCCCAAATTTCAAGATTTGATTTTAAAGTGGTAAAGGTGCGAGTATAATAGTCGCGGAGGTGATTCTGCTAAATTTAAACTCACGCGCACAGGCACAAAAATTGCACAAAGGTCTCAGGTGCAATTAAGATGCTAAGCAAGGCTATTTGTCCAGACCCTTATTAATGATACATACGATGGCAAAGGAGTAGTGAATTATGCTTAAAGCGGTAGAACTGCGTATGCCTCCGGTGCTTCTTCAAGGCCCCGGATGTTTGGCTCTGATGGGCAAAGAAGTGAAAAGACTGGGGCGAAAGAAAGCCCTGTTAATCACCGATAAAATTATGGAAAAAGCCGGCTATGTGGAAAAAGTCGGAAAAATTCTGGAAGAAGCCGGATGCTCTTTCGCGGTGTTCAGCGATGTAGCGGGAGAACCGACTGACAAAGACGTGCTGGCCGGGCACGAGGTATATAAAAAGAACGGTTGCGAATTTCTGGTCGCCCTTGGAGGCGGCAGCCCCATTGACGCAGCCAAGGCCATCGGAATTCTGGAGACAAACGGCGGAAAAATCACCGATTATATGGGACTGGAAAAAGTACAAAAGCCAGTGCTGCCGCTTATTGCAATTCCTACCACAGCGGGAACCGGCTCTGAAATTACGAAAGTTACCATCATCAACGACACGGTCAACAACGTGAAAATGCTAATCAGCTCACCTGCAATCGTTCCTACCGTAGCGGTGGCTGACCCGGAGCTAACACTTTCCCTTCCTCCTGCCGTCACGGCTTCAACGGGATTGGATGCTTTCTGCCACGCTATAGAGGCGTTCGTCTCAAAAAAAGAGCAGCCGATGACCGACATGGTGGCTTTGAAAGCGATAGAACTGATTTCAGGGAACCTGCGTAAGGCGTGGTGCAACGGGGACGACATAGTGGCCAGAAGCAACATGATGATAGCCTCGACTTTGGGCGGAATCGCGTTCGGCAATGCCTCAGTGACGTTGATTCACGGCATGTCGAGACCAATAGGCGCTGTCTTTCACATTGCCCACGGCATATCAAATGCCATGCTGCTTCCCGTGTGGGCGGAGTTTACCTATCTCTCCAAGCCGGAAAAATTCGCCGAGGTTGCCAAAGCGATGGGGGAGAACATAAGCGGACTGTCCATTCAGCAGGCAGCCAAAAAAGCGCTTGATGCCATTGTATCTCTTTGCAACGACGTGGAAATTCCGCCGCTTCGTAAACTTATCCCCGACCAGGCCGAGTTTGAAAAGCAGCTTCCTAAGATGGCTCGCGACGCCGTGGCCAGCGGAAGCCCCGGCAACAACCCGCGCTCCGTCACTGAGGAGAAAATTATAGAGCTTTACAAGAAAGCTTATTAAGCATGAGGGGCGAAGCCATGCCCCTCATTACAGGAGTGCGGTAATTGCAGGAATCTTCACGCATGGTTCGCCATGCCCTTTTTATGATGGTGGGAACGGGCGTAAGCCGAGTGCTTGGGCTGGCGCGGGAGATTGTCACAGCCGCCTTTTTCGGCGCTTCCGCACAGCTCGACGCTTTTAATGTGGCCTACACTCTGGCGAACCTTGCGCGTCAATTACTGGCAGAAGGGGCGCTTTCCGCTGCTTTTGTCCCGGTGTTCTCAAAAGCACTCGCCGCGGGGCGGGAACGTGCTCTTTCTCTGGCGCGTCAGGCCATGAGCATCCTCGTTGTAGTTTCTTTTCTGGTGACGCTGTTCGGTATTTTAGGCGCGCCAGTTCTTACCTTCGTCATGGCGCCAGGCTTTGACGCCGACACGGCGCTTCTGGCAACGGAACTGACTCGATGGATGTTTCCTTTTTTAATCCTTATATCGCTGGCAGCCTTGGCGATGGGAACCCTCAACAGCCTGGGGTCGTTTTTCATGCCATCTCTCGCGCCAGCTTTCAGCAACCTGATATTCATAGTATCTGCCCCGCTGTTCATTGCTCGTTTCGGTGTTCATGGACTGGCGTTTTCCGTGCTGCTTGGCGGAAGCCTGCATTTCATCAGCCAATGGATATGGGGCGTGCGTATTGGGGCTACTTTGGTTCCTGAGCGCCCCGATTTTGCTGACCCTGAACTTCGTAAAATGATGGCGCTTTTCCTTCCCTATGCGGCCGGTCTGTCTCTAAATCAGCTTAACCCGGTGGTGAGCCGCATGCTTGGCTCTTTTCTGGAAGAGGGCAGCATTTCCGTGTTGAACTACGCCAATCGTATCATACAACTTCCCCTCGGAATTTTTGTGATAGCCATTTCTCAGGCGGTGCTTCCGAGGCTCTCGCGCGTTGAGGAGCCGGATCAATTTGCCTCAACCATCGGCGAGGCTTTGCGTTTTGCCTTGTTTATCGTTCTGCCTGCCACAGTTGGCTTGATCATCATCGCGGAACCGTTCGTGCATTTGCTCTTCGTTCGTGGAATGTTCGGATATCAAGCATGGCAGGCCACAACCTGGGCGCTCGTCCTGAGCGTTCTTGGACTGCCTGGCATGGCCTGTTCTACGATAGTGATGCGCGGGTTGTACGCTCTGTCCATGCCGCGCGAGACGTTTTTGACGACTCTATTCAGCGTGGGGGCCACTACGGTTCTGTCGCTTCTTCTTATGTTTCCGATGGGTTACGGTGGGCTGGCTCTAGCGCCAAGCATCGCGTTTTCGCTTTCCGGTCTGCTGGGGTTGTATTTCATACGTAAAAAAATAGGCCGCCCTTTAACCGTTATCTCTGCTGGCTGGCTGCGGAAAAGCTTTACCTCATTGGCGCTTATGACCGCTATGCTGTTTCTTTACGGAATTTTACTGCCCTACGCCCCTTCCGCGGGAGTGCTGGCAAGAATCGGATGGTGCGCTGGGATAGTGGCAGTCGGAGGTTTAACCTACGCAGCCGCCACGTTGTCCATGAAATTTGACGAATGGCGCTGGATCAGGGAGGCTGTGAAGAAGAGGTAAGGAAATAGGTAAGAAATAAGGAAGGCGGGTAATCATAAAGCAACCCCCGCCTTTAGAGGTGTGTCTTTTCTCAGATTTTTACGGTACCTATAGTACTGATAAGCGCGCCTGCCACTTCATCGGTAGTCGCGTTCCCGCCCATGTCTTTTGTACGCGCGCCGCCACTGGTAAAGTGGTTTTCAATAGCCGCGCGAATCAATTTAGCCCCCGCGCGTAATGCATCGTCATCATGGTCGTTTCCGATTGTTTCCAGCATGAGAGCGGCTGTCATAAATGTTGCCACAGGATTCGCCCGATTTTGACCTACCGCACGCGGAAAAGTGCCGTGATTTGGTCGGAAATGCGGAGTAATGCCGCCAATATCTGCCGTTGGAGCAACCCCCATTCCGCCTATCATGAAAGAACCAACGTCGCCAAGGATATCTCCGCAAATGTTGTCACACACCACTACATCGAAGCGATCTGGATCTTTTAAGATGTGCTCGGCGAGTGCGTCTATTTGTGTGGTTTGAAACTCCACATCGGGGTATTGCGGACTTATCTCGACAAAAATTTGCCTGTAAAACTCAAGGCAAGTAACTGAGCCAAATTTAACGCCTAACGTTACCATTTTTTTGCCGTCCTGCAAACGACCGTTTCTCTTTTGCGCGAGTTTGAAGGCGTACCTAGCGATGGCTTCGGTTGGTTCCCTTGTGACGATATTCATATCATATGCCACGTTTTTTCCGATAACGGTGCCGGGAGTTCTGTAGCTGCCTTCTGTCGTCTGCCGGAGCAGAACCATATCTATTCTTTCCCTATTCTTCAGAGGACACTCGAAGCCAGGCATCAAAGTGAATGGGCGCAAGCCAATCGTATTGCCCATTACGCCACGGAAGAGCTGGGTCAATTTGCCTCCCACGTTGAATTCGGGATGATCTGACGGAGGGATGTTTACATCGAACTGCCCAGACGAGCCGCAAAACATGGCATCAGCGGCTTCCAGGTTTTCTTTTAGTCCATCGGCGGTCTTTTTCCCCGTGTTAAGAAAATACTCGAAGCCTGCGTCGTAAAACTGGAACGTAAAGTTCATGCCGCCAATAACTGCCTGCACTTTACGCAACGCGTCAACTCCGATTGGAATCAAATGTTTCCCAACTCCGTCAAGCGGCACTACCGCAATATTGTACGTTCGCAGCGTAATTCAGCCCCTTACATTAAAAATCGCTAATTTTTCAGCGCCTTCAAGACTTTGTCATACCCGTCCTGGAGGAGCGCTATTTCGTTGCTGTAAGTTATAAATCGAATTCCTTTTTCAATCCATTCTTTCGCTTCTTCGATGCTGTTGCACAGAAGGCCTGGAACCACATTAGTACGTTTGCAGGCTACTATAACCTTTTCAACTTCCACAATAACTTTTGGGTCATTTAATTTTCCTGCAAGCCCCATTGAGTGTGCCAGATCACCTCTGCCGACAATTGCCATACGGATGCCAGGTACGGAGAGTATTTCATCCGCCAGTGCAATTGCGCCGGCATCTTCAAATTGAGCGACTAAGACTACGTCATTATCACTGCGTTTTAAATATTCTTCGGAATTTCTATCGAAACATGAATTAGCCGTTTTTCCGCAATACCCCCGTGTGCCGCCATTGAAGAACCTTGTGCTTGCCGCAATAGTATTGGTCTGCTCTTTGTTGTTGACATGAGGAATAATCATACCTGTCGCTCCGATATCCAGCAGGCGCCCGTTTTGCTGAAGATTATACGGATTGACCGGACGTACTATCGGCGCAATGCCGTAGTCTCTGGCTATAAGGCACATATCCGACAAAATGTTTTCCGTAATACTTGAATGCTCCATATCTATAAAAACATAATCAAAGCCTGCTCCGGCAACAATACGGGCAATTAATGGATCACGGATCATGTTGATCCACGTTCCTACAAGCACTTTATCCCCTTTCAGCTTTTCGATCAAGGGATTATTGGTTTGCTTCACAGAGAATTTCATAATTTATAAGCCTCCATTTTTTAAAATTCACACATATAAAGAGCCAGCGGCTCTGATTATGCCTCCTGTCCTTTCAATTCCATTACATTGAGGTTTTGTGCTAGAGAATTAAGCTCTGCTACTTCTTTTGAACTCAGAGGTATGCCCTTTGCCCTGAGTTCTTGCTCCATTTTCCACTCAATCTCTCCCGGCATAAAAACTTCATCAAAACCTTCACGTTTGCGAACAGATTTAAACCTCTCCGTGTATTCTTTAATGAGAGTTTTAAATTCGTTTATGTCCAAGAAAAACGCTACGTTTATTGCCATGAAGAAGTGCCCTGCTCTTTGTGTTTTATCCGTATGATCTATGCGCTCTATTGTGTTGGAAAAACCGTTTTGGCTGAGTGCGCCACAAATTAAATCCATTATTACGCTCAATCCTACGCCTTTATAACCACCAATTGGAGCCAGCAAACCCTTCAATGCTTCATGCGGGTCTGTTGTAGGGTTTCCATTTTCATCCATTCCCCACTCGCTTGGAATAGGTTTGCCTTCTCTGGCGGCTATCCTGATTTTTCCAGCCGCCACTGCGCTGGTTGCCATATCTAGTACGATAGGAAAATCAGGGCCTGGAATGGCAAATGAAAAAGGATTATTTCCAACTATTGCATCAGCTCCTCCCCATGGAGCTATTCGGGCAGATGCGTTAGTTGCTGAAACTCCAATCATTTCCTGGCGTGATGCCATAATCGTGTAATATGCAGCTGTTCCGAAATGATTGCTGTTACGGACACTTGCCATGCCGATACCATACTTTTTAGCCTTCTCAATCGCTTTATCCATGGCAAATACAGAGACAAGCTGCCCTAGATTTTGTCCACCGTCAATCAGTGCGGTTGCTTCGGTCTCACGTATTATGCTGATTGGCTGCCGCTTCAATTTCATGACGCGTTCTGCATAGGGAATAATACGGATTATCCCGTGAGTGTCCACTCCGCTCAGGTTCGAAGCGACTAAGTTTTCGGATACAAGCATTGCCTCCTTCTCGGAAAGTCCAGCCTTGAGTAATATATCTTTTCCCCAAGAAACCAGGTAATCTGCAGCAAAAATCACTTTACTAGGCATATTGTATCTCCCTTCGCACAAAGATATCGCTTTTTAAATTTTGCGGTTTATATAGCAATTTGCACAAACGTTTAGTCTGAATCAAGGTGAAACATCAGTAGTCATCGGCAAGAAGTTTATACATAAAATAGCCAACGGCTATAATTCTACTTTTGCACGATTAACCAAATCTTCAGGGCGCGCGATCGTGCCATCAGCTAAGATGGAATTGATATTTTGAGCAGCGCGTCCCACCACGGCCTCAATGCTTTCTACGGTGCCTCCGCCGTTGTGCGGGCTTAAGACTATATTTTCAAGTGTGGTAAAAGGATGCCCCTTTTCCATAGGCTCCGTTTCAAAAGTATCGACACCAGCGCCTAATATTTTGCGCTCTTTTAAAGCAGTATAAAGCGCTGCTTCGTTTACTATGCCCCCTCGCGCACAATTTATCAAAACGGAGGTTGGTTTCATCAGGCTGATACGATGCGCGTTAATCATGTCTCTTGTTTCCGGCAAAAGTGGACAATGCAATGATATCAAGTCACACTCGCGCATAATATCATCGATTTCCAAGAAAGTGACCTCGTGTTCACACTCCTGTTCCGCAGAAAGTCGGTATACATCGTAGTAATACACTTCGCAAGCAAATCCACGCAGCAATTGGCGCAGGTTTTTTCCAATATTACCAAACCCGACAATGCCTACCTTTTTTTTGCTGAGGTCGTAATTTTGATCGCGCAACACGGTTTTCAGCCAGCGCCCTTCTTGCACCAGAGCGTTATGCGCCCGCACTGTTTGCTTGTATACCGCCAGCGCCATAGTGAGTGTATACTCAGCCACGGAGCGCGCATTTTCTCCAGCCACAGCCCCTACAGGAATTTTACGAGCGCTTGCTTCTTTGACTGCAATATTGTTAGTGCCGCTGCCGTATTTTTGTATATACAAGCAATTGGCCGCTTTTTCAAGCATTTCTGGAGGAATACCTTTTGTGCTGGTTATTAATACCTGAGCATCTGCTACGTATTTTTCATTGATCACAGGATCGTGATCGCTAAAAATTATTTCTGCATCCGCGTCAATCATTCGGCGGGATATTTCCTTGGTTTTTTCCGATATCCCGTCTACTACAAGAACCAGTTTACTCTTCATGCCACGAACATTCCTTTCGCAAGATGGTCTGTAATTGCAAGCTTAGTGTGTTTCTTTATGCCGCTTTCTTTTTTCTTCCCCAAAACGTGCTGACTATCATGAGAACGATAATTATCAAAAACAATAACGCAAAGGGCCGAGTTACAAAAATCATGTAGCTCCCTTGCGATATCATAAGCGAACGCCTGAAATTCCTTTCTATCATCCTGCCTAGCACAAAAGCCAGGACAAAAGCCGGTATAGAAAATTTAAGTTTTTTCATAAAATAGCCAAGGATACCTGCGACAAGCGCAATCCAGACATCCACGATGGAATTCCGAGCTGCGTAAGCTCCAATGATCGAAATTGTAAAGACGATGGTCACCAGTATATAACTGGGGATTGCCATGAGGCTGGCAAACATCGTTGTCGTATACTTGCCTACCAAAAACATAAATACTACCGATAAAAGGACTCCCCAAAAAATGCTGTAAACCAGGTCGGGATTCTGGCTTAATAAATGAGGCCCTGGCTGGATTCCGTGGATCATCAACGCGCTTGCGATAACCGCGATTGTGGGAGACCCTGGGATACCAAGCGTAAGAAAAGGAACCAACGATCCTCCGACACTGGCGTTATTGGCCGATTCAGGAGCTGCAATGCCTTCGGGGCTGCCTTGCCCGAAAAGATCTGGGTTTTTGGAGGTTCGCTTTGCGTGGCTATAAGCAAACCAGCTTGCCGCCGCAGCGCCAGTCGCCGGTATGACGCCGAACAAAGTGCCCATGATACTGCTCTTGAAAATCAGTTTAAACAATGATTTGAACTCTTTCCAGGGCAGCGTCACTTTAATGTTTTCCCATTTATCGACAGTTTTGTGCGAGAGGTCGCCGCTGACCATATTCAATACTTCTGAAATGGCGAATAAGCCTGTCAGAAGCGGTACTATGGCTATGCCGTCCATCAAGATAACGGTGCCGAAAGTGTAGCGCTGGGCTCCCGACAGAACATCCAGGCCTATAAAGGTCAAAAACAGGCCAAGCGTCACAGAGACCAGGCTTTTAGAGATATCTTCAGAGCCGAGCGTCACGATACTTAAAAGTCCCAGCACTGCAACTAAGAAGAGTTCAGGATCCGAAAATCTTATCGTTATATACATCAGAGGAATGGTAAACACCATCAATATCAGAGCGCCGATAAACCCTCCGGTGGTGGAAGCATAGAGCACATAGCCCAACGCTTTCCCAGGAAAGCCCTGTTTGGCTAGAGTGTGCCCGTCAAGTAGCGCTGGAACAGATGACGGGTTACCGGGGATGCCCAGCACAATGCTTGAAATGGAACCGCCATATTGGGAACTCATATATAGAGAGACCAACAGCAGCACCGCTGGGATAGGCTCCATGTTATAAGTGAACGGGATCAGCAACGCGCAACCTACAGATGGGCCTAAACCCGGAAGGGCGCCTACCATTGTCCCTATTATGGTGCCAACGACTATAGCTGCCAAGCTGCTAAAAGAAAAAAGCAGTGAAAAGTCATAATTGAAAATGATGTCCATATGTGGCACCCCTTACAATCTTAATTGCAGCACTATCCCAAAAATCACAAACACGAACCCCAGGAGCCCGCCTCCAATTAGCGCCGTTTTTAACGCTTTTTTAGGGCTTGCAGGTTCGGGGTTCAAAAACCATAGAAGCGTCAGAATGGCTAAACCGCTTACCATATAGTAGTGGCCGTACATTTGCCAAATCGCAATGAATACAATCGCAAGAATAAGCACAAAGAAAAAATATCCTGGCCGCGGTATATCTACGATAATCTGAGTCGTTTTCCTGTTACGATAGTTGGTAATCAAACCGGCTACGCTGGCTATAGCCATCAAAGCGCTGACAACTCTCGGATAATAGCCTGGGCCGATCACCATACCTCGTGTGCTCATAGGCAGGTCAAATGAAAGATAGAAAAAAAATATACTCACCAAAAGCGTAAAAGTTAAGGACATCAAAGACATCGTGCGAAAGCTCATGCACTAACCTCCAAGCAAAGAAATAAAAAATAGCCACCGGTTGAAAGCCAAAGTTCTAGACCTAGCGGTGAAGATAAATTTTATATGTCATGTGAATTTGATGACTGTGTTCAAGCTTAAGATTTCTTTTTCGAAATTGCCAAACAGGAAATAAAAATGCCAAACTGTCGTTGTTTATAGTGAATTAACTTAAAAATATTAAATGATCAAATCGCTATAGGCCGTCAATATCTTGGTTTCTAGCTATTTAAACTTTAGGCCCTTTGCTTAATTCACTATATCTTCGTATCTGGCAGCTTGGCATAGGTTGGTGTTTTATTCCACGGTTGCGAAAATCTCCCTGGCTTCTTCGATGTATTGCCTGTAAAACTCGGTAAACGTGGCCATATTCATGTATGTGTAGATGTTGCCTTGTGATGCAATGAATTCCAGCCAAGCTTCATCGTGAACAACCCTGTAAAACATGTAGTCATACCATCTCTTTACCTCTGGTGGAACGTTCGGGTTCAAAAACATACCCTTGAAAGATATGTAATTGGCCAGTCCTTCGCTACCGAGAGATGCAAAAGTTGGCACGTCGCCATGCTCTTCTATTGGTTCAGGTAAAGTGTAGGCCAGCGCTCGCAAGTCGCCGCTTCGTAAATAAGGAGTCACTACACTGTTGGTAGTCAGCAGGACGTCAACGTTACCTCCGAGCAATCCAAGTATCGAAGATGCGCCGTCATCGTAAGGGATATACGATGCGTCCATTTCAAAATCCCGCATCATCAGCAATCCGAAAAGATGGTTGTTGCCCATTACCTGCGCTCCACCTATTCTGAGCCGTCCAGGGTTTTCATGAGCGAATTTCACAACGTCCTCGAACGTCTGGAATGGGCTGTCGCGCAGCACGGTGATAGTATGAAAATCGGAGCCTATATTCGCTACCGGAAGAACATCGTAAACGCCGAACGGCGCGTTCCCGGCAGCTGTGTTGAGGGCACCGGTGTTGGAATGATAAGAAAACGTATAACCATCGGCCGGTCTTGAAAGCATAGCCATGGTTCCAACGGAGCCGCTGCCTCCCGCTATGTTTTCAACAATGACTCGAACACCTGCATGTCTGCTCATAATCTCAGCAAAGGGGCGGCTGAAAATATCACCGACAGAACCAGGGCCGAAAACACATATAAGCGTAATAGGTCTGGTTGGCTGCCATTCGAGTTCCGCGTAAGATACACTGCTGAATACCATCAGGAAAGCCATGCATAGGCTCAGGAAAATAACCATTCTTTTCTTCACAGCAAATTCTCCTCTCATCAAATCAAACCGTCAAATCAAAAAGCTATTTTCTTGGATTCTTCTTCTTGGCGAGAATTTCCTTCACTTCTGGTATTGGTCGTTTTTTACGAATAGCCTCCTCTGCTTCAGTTTCGACTTCTTCTATCATTTCGCATTGATACTTGATGTCTGATAAGCGCTCTGCAGGTATCACCAAAACGCCGTCTGCATCCCCAAGGATGTAATCATTCGGGCGTACCTGCGCGCCTGCAATATTCACGGTAACATTATAAGCGCCATACTTAAATCGCTTATTTTTTAATTCCATGGCTGCTCCCATACCGAAAACAGGTAGCTCCATTTCGCGTATCTGGCTGTAATCTCTGCAGCATCCATGCAGAACGACACCAGATAATCCCCAGACTTGACATACGTGCGCCATATTTTCACCCATCAGGCTGCAGCGCTCGCCCAGGCCATCAACAACAAGTACGTCGCCGGCCTCCCATTTATCCGCAAGATCGTATATTGTGTAGTTTGGTTCGTCTTTAGACCTGATGCGCACTCCCTGCACTGTAAAAGCCTTACCGAATACCCTTTTTTCCGGCTTCAACGGGAATATTCCAGTGGTCCACCCTTCTAAGCCCAGAAGATACATGGCGTCCGTCACGACTCCAGTTTGAACTTTATTAAAGAAATTTTTCAATTCATCATTCATACGAACAACCTCCATAATTATGCGATAATTATACCTTGATAAACATTATATCTTATGCTAACGCATGTGCAAGGAGTTGTTGGATTCGTGCAAATATCACAGCAGTTATTGTCGGCGAGCCGAGCGAGTAAATCGTTAAATGGTAAAAATACTTAAAATACTATGGTGATATAATGCAAGCTGGAGATAAAAACTTTGACTCTCAGAACCAAAATTAAATTAATGAAAGCAGGGAGGGTTGGTCAAACAGATTTAACCACAAAAAACAGTGTGAGTTTTCGCTGTTTGCAAACGCACGTAAGCACGTAAAGTCAAGCAACAGAAGGCAAATAAGGATATTCTCAGTTAATAATTCATTCAGATAACTTATGTGGGGGTTTTGTTGTGAAAAAATTATGCTTTAAGGCAGTCGCGTTAGCAATTTTCGTTATAATGGCGTTTTCCGGCGCTGGTTTAGCTTACAATTTTCCTGAAAGAAACATTGACGTTATCGTTCCCATCGCGGAAGGTGGAGCACTGGATCGTGCCGTGCGCGCTTTCACAAATGTATGGAGCGAGCATTTGGGAACCACTTTTCAGAGCAGCTTTCATCCGGGAGCCAGCGGAGAGGTAGGTTATAGGCTCTTTACGGGCCGTCCGGCCGATGGTTATACGCTGCTTGCCGGAAACATCGGGCCAGAGATTCTCATGTATGCAATGCAAAATCCAGACTATAATTTCCCCGAAGATTTTGTGTACTTTGGAACTATGGACTCTGACCCAGTTGTCATTTGGGTACACAGAGACAGCCCCTTCCAAACTATTCATGACCTGATTGAAGCGGGTCAGCAAAGGATGATAACCATTTCGACCAGCCGCTTTCCGCACCCCGCGACCCTGGCTGCGCTGCTTTTGGCGAGAGAGACTGGCGCTGACTTCAACATAATCTCCTATGGCGGGGGCGGCCCGGCAAGAATTGCGGCGTTTACAAGAGAAGTTGACGCAATTACGACGCACCTTTCGTCTTCCTACGATTTATCGGACGAAATCAGATTCTTGATTATGTTTAATTACGAAAATCATTGGAGAGATATCTCCAATAACGCTCCTACGCCAATGGAGGCGTTTAATCTTGACCTGCCGTCTCTTGGCGCAAATAGAGCGTGGGCCGTGAGAAGGGAAGTTAAAGAAAACTATCCTGAAAGATTCCAGAGACTGGTTGATACGTTCCAACAAACGATGAACGATCCCAGACTTATCGAAGAATGGGAAAGGGCTGGATTTTTGTCCAGTTTCTTAAACATGTTGAATGAAGAGGAAAGCATGGCTCTTGCCATGGATACCCTAAGATTAGCGGAAGAATACAGAGACCTTATGGCGGGTAGAGAGTAGGGGAACTCTCTATGAAAACGGGCCAATCAGTCTTATGGTAATCCACATATGCCTGGTTGGCTTTGTTTGAAACGTATAGTCGCTCAATCGATCAGCAGAAGGCAATAAGAGATGCTCTCAATAATTACGAATTCAAATAATTTATGCGGGAGGTTTTTGTTGTGAAGAAGCTATGTTTTAGGTCAGTAGCGCTAGCAATTTTTGTTTTGATGGTATTTCCTGGCGTTAGCTTAGCTTACAACTTCCCTGAAAGAAACATCGATGTCATTATTCCCACCGGAGAAGGCGGTACGCTGGATCGAGCCGTGCGCGCTTTCACAAATGTATGGAGTGAGCATCTAGGAACCACCTTTCAGAGCAGCTTTCATCCAGGCGCCAGCGGAGAAGTAGGTTACAGGCTCTTTATGGGCAGGCCGGCTGATGGCTACACGCTGCTTGCAGGAAATATTGGGCCGGAGATTCTCATGTATGCCATGCAAAATCCAGACTATAATTTTCCTGGAGATTTTGTGTATTTTGGAACTATGGATGCTGACCCAGTTGTTATTTGGGTACACAGGGACAGTCCTTTCCAAACCATTCACGATCTGATTGAAGCGGGGCAGCAAAGGATGATAACCATTTCGACTAGCCGCTTTCCGCACCCGGCAACTTTGGCCGCGTTGCTTTTGGCAAGAGAGACGGGCGCCGATTTCAACATCATCTCCTATGGCGGAGGCGGGCCGACAAGGATGGCAGCGTTTACAATGGAAGTTGATGCTGCGACAACTCACCTTTCAGCTTCCTACGACTTATCGGATGAAATCAGGTTCTTAATCATGTTCAATTACGAGAATCATTGGGGTGAAATTTCCAATAACGCACCCACGCCAATGGAGGCGTTTAATCTTGACATGCCATCCCTTGGCGCAAATAGGGCATGGGCTGTGAGAAGAGAATTTAAAGAGAACTATCCCGATAGATTTCAAAGGCTGGTCGACACGTTCCAGCAGACGATGAACGATCCCAGACTTATCGAAGAATGGAAAAAGGCCGGATTTCTGCCTAGTTTCCTGAACATGTTGAATGAAGAGGAAAGCATGGCTCTTGCCATGGATACCCTCAAGCTGGCGGAAGAATACAGATACGTTATGACTGGTAGAGAGTAGGAATAGGGAAGCCCAGCTAGTAAATTCAATGGTTGTATCAATCAGGTATTCAAGTCCTGAGAATAATTTATGCAATGATTACGAAGGAGGAGTGGACTAGCTGATGAAAGAAAAATACACCTGGAAACGTTCCGACCTCATCATTCCAGTATTGGCTGTCGGATTTTCTGTTTATTATTTAAAGACGGTGGTAGGAGTTCCATTTTTAGCCCAGATGTATGGCGGTGGACTGAGTATCGTAGTGCTGCTGCTATCTGTTTTGATTTTCATTCTGGTGATAAAGGACGGGGCCTTTAAAAAATCAACAAAACCGGCAACTATAAAAGATATTTTGTCAAACCCTAATATGCAGCTCTATCGTAAGGCTGCTACGGTAGTAGGAATAATGTCTTTGTATATATTTTTCCTTCCGCGTCTGGGTTTTGTGATTTCCAATTTTTTTCTCGTAAGCACGGTTACGTATTTTCTGGGTTCCAGAGACATACTGATCATTATCCGCAACGCAACCCTGGTTACGTTGATTGGATTCTGCATGTTTGTAGTATTCCTGGGAGTTCCGCTCCCCTTGGATCGTTTTTCACAAGCTGTCAGAATACTAGCTAGTTCGATGCTGCGGTAGGGGGAAGATTAAGTGGAACTTTTTGTTGCAGCGTTACTTGACATTACAAACTACTGGTGGACCATACCTGTCGGTCTGTGTTTGGGCATATTTGTGGGAACTATCCCTGGTTTTAGTTCCAGCAACACTCTTATTATGTTGCTGCCTTTCACGCTGGGAATGAGGCCAGAAGTAGGGCTGGCTTTAATGGCAAGCATCTACACTGGTATGCAGCTTGGTGGAGGGGTGCCTGCCATTCTGTTTAACGTGCCAGGAAACCCTGGAGCCGCAGCCACCTGCTTGGATGGTTACGCGATGAATCAGCAAGGCAAGACGAATCAGGCGCTTGTGCTCGCCATTATGTGTTCTGGAATTGCTGGTGTGTTATCTTCGGCGGCCGCGGTTGCGTTGCTTCCATATCTGAGATGGGCCGCATTTTTTTTCGGCACCATTGAAAATTTCATTATTATTCTGTTCGGTGTTTCCTTGATTGCACAGATTGGGGGAGACGTTCCCATAAAAGGCTACCTGGCTGGTATGCTGGGCCTGCTTATTGGAGCGATTGGTTACGACCATGTGTTCAGCATTCCCAGGGCAACGTTTGGCATCCTGTATTTATTTGACGGACCGCCTACAATTGCGGTGCTTGTGGGGCTGTTCGCCATTTCTGAAGTCATGATTATGGCTGAGAAATTCTCTATACAGAAACACCAGTCTTTAGAGCCGGTAGTCAACGACTGGGCTAGCACACTTGAAGGTATGAAAATACTGGTCAAAAACAAGTGGACGGTGATTCGCTCCAGCATAATTGGGTTTATCATCGGAGTTATTCCTGGCGCGGGTGCCAGCATCGCCTCCTGGGTATCCTACCAGCAGACAGTCGCATTGGCGTCAACGGAGGAAAAAGCTACCTTTGGCAAAGGAAACCCCAAAGGTGTCATCGCTGCTGAATGTGGCAATAGCGCTATAACTGCCGGTGCGCTGATCCCGATGATTACGATTGGTATTCCTGGAGGCGCTTCGACTGCCGTTATGCTTATCGTTATGCAGTCTCACGGAGTTCCCGTCGGGCCAAGATTATTTCAGGTCAACCCTATAATGGCTTACAGCGTAGTAATTGTTATGCTACTTGCCGACATACTCATGTTATTTATAGGACTGCCGCTGACAAGAAGGCTTACAAGAGTCACCAATATTCCAAAGCTAATATTGATACCATGCATCGTATCTTTTGTGCTTATTGGGGCCTTCGTTGGAAGGCGCTTTGTGTTTGACATGGGCGTGGCCGTGTTTTTCGGCGTGATCGGGTATATCATGAAAAAAACAGGTTATCCGATTCATTGTTTACTGCTAGGCGTTATATTGGGGCCGCTCACCGAAACGCATTTCCTGCGGGCTATCCAGTTGGGTCGTGGAGATATAAGTATCTTCTTTCGGAACACGTTAGGTAATGTCCTATGGTTGCTGCTGATAGTCTCTATGTTTGGCCCGGGCCTGTATGAAAAATATAAAAAGAAGCGCGCCGCCAAAAATAATATTGCAGCCTAATAATTCAGGCAACTCAATAGTTATACTAAAAAGGAGAGAGTGCTATGCCAACTATTTTTGTGAACATGATTGAAGGAATCAGTGAAGAACAAAAAAAGGACATGATCAAGCGCGTCACGGAGGTATCTGCTAAAAGTGTAGGCGTACCGCAGGAAAGAGCAAAGATCATACTTACCGAGCGCTCTCCTGATCAAATGGCTGTCGGCGGTAAATTGCTCAGCGAAGGAGGTTCCAGCCCGTCTTTATATCCGATCGTTTTTATGAATACGAAAGCTGGTAAAAGCGACGAGCTTCTTTTGGGATGGAAAAAGGGTGTCGCTGAAGCAATTTCTGAGACCTGTAATATACCAGCTGAAAATGTCACCGTGTATTTTATGGAGCACAGACTGTAATTGCTGGCAAAAAACTGAGTAACACTTCTCCAATTCTATTCCAGACGCTATTACGGTATGTGAGCGTGTAATGTTTAGGAGATTGGATGCTAAGGTAGCGGCGGCCGGAGGTTTTACCTGCGCGACCGCCGCTCTGTCCAGAGGTAGGGAAGGGCATAACTTTGTATATAAACTAATACATGCAAAAAATACATGACGGAAATCATGTATTTTTTGCATTCATGCTAATACGCTTGTACTCCCTGCAGCTTATAATTCTATAAGACTTTTCAGTGACTTCGCCTACATATACCAGTTTTCTTACTGGTATTTTGCTTATGGCCTCTATGAATTTATTGCGTTTTTCTTCGTTTCCTTCTCTATAGATTTTCGTCTTTTTTTACGCGTAATGTTGAGTTTTTCCAGTATCTTACGCACAGCCTCCCCTGAGCACTTAAAAATTTCCGCCATCTCACGTAAACATGCATCAGGTCGTTCCTTTACATAGGCGGACAATTTTTCAGGATCGATCTTCTTGTACGGCCTATTAAGTGGCTTGTTCTTTACGTGGCCATGCTCGTTGAATTGCCTTTGCCACCTCCTCATTGCCGAGATGCCCACTTTGAACACTTTTTTTGCACTTTCCTGCGTATGGCCTTCTAATAAATACACCACTACACGCTTCCTAAAATCTTCACTGTATCCCATTACCCTACTTTACATTCTCCAAGCTTTCTTGTCAACTTGAGATGCTATAACTACGACAAAAGCTGTTGATATTTCTTTGATAGTCGAACATAATGGAATTGCACTCCAAAATAATCGAAATTTATCACGAGAGGAGCAGCAAAAATGTATATTCGTAGACATATAGAGCCTGTTGTTGCGCGGATTTCTAAGCGCAAGCCTGTTCTTGTTTTGACGGGTGCAAGGCAAGTGGGGAAGTCAACCATGCTGAAGGAAGTCTACAAAGATATAAACTACATTACTCTAAATCGCCCGCTTGTACGCGAAAGCGCGAAAGAGAATCCATCGTTGTTTTTTGACATTAATAAGCCGCCCATTATCGTAGACGAGATACAAAAGGCGGCGGAGCTTTTTGATTATGTTAAAGATGTTGTTGACGAGGATAAAACAAAAGGGCAATTTTACCTTACAGGTTCACAGAGTTTGAAGCTGATGAAAAATGTAAGCGACAGCTTGGCGGGGCGGGCAGGCATTATAAAAATGCTTGGGCTTTCTATGCGAGAGATCGATGGCGTTTTATATCGCAAGCCGTTTTTGCCCACGCAAGAGCATATAAATAATAGAGAAAAAGAGAGCGGCAGTTTTGTCTATTCAAAGATAACGTCCTTCATCCACAAAGGCTTTTTCCCCGAATTGCATGAAACAGAAAGTGATTTGTACGATTGGTCAGATTTCTACAGCTCATATTTTCAAACGTATATCGAGAAAGACATTAAAGATGTTTTAAACATCCAAGACGAGTCGGCATTTATCAAATTTGTAAAAGCCACGGCATCATTGACGGGTGAAATGCTTAACTATTCCACTCTTGCAGAAATTTGTGGCAAGAATGTAAAGACAGTTCAGTCGTGGATGTCTGTTTTGGAATCCAGTGGGCTAGTATATTTACTTGAGCCATATTACAATAACCTAAACAAACGGATGATTAAAACTCCGAAATTATATTTCCTAGACACGGGGCTTGCGTGTTGGCTTTTAGGTTGGAACACGCCGGAGCAACTGACGAGCGGTGCTATGTGGGGGCATATTTTCGAGAGCTTTGTTTTTGTTGAAATTTTGAAGAGTTACTATAATGACGGTGTCGTGAAACCGCCACTTTACTACTATCGTGACGCGGATAAAAACGAAATAGATTTGGTTATAGCCGATGGGGACTATTTTCATCCAGTGGAAATTAAAACAACAAGCGATCCCATAAAATCTATGATTAAGGCTTTTCGTTGTCTTGAAAATATTCCGGGCAAGAAAATTAGCTCTGGAGCAGTTATTTGCCTTGCAAAAGAGCGGCTTCCGCTTGCTGATGATGTTTGGATATTTCCAGTGCATATGATTTAGGAGGGTAGTATGTATATTGCTAACTTTGAATCACAAATAGAAGGAAAAATACTCGCACGTGGCATGGCGTATTTTGATAATGGTTATGTTATAGATATGTGGTTGGAGACACCGCATCATTATCATGCGGTGGTCGAGGGTAGTATCCATTACGATGTGGAAATCCACCTTAGCCAAGATGGCAAGATACTATCTCACAGCTGTGATTGCCCTTATGATTGGGGTGAGTATTGCAAGCACAAGGTGGCTGTGTTGAAGGCAATTCGTACTCATCTTGAGCAAGGCGAACCAATTAACCAACAAGGAAAGCGGCGAGGGATGCGGGCGCTGCTGAACGAGCAAAAGAAGGATGTGCTAGTAAACATATTGTGTGAATTAGCCGCAGAACATGACTTGAGAGAAGATATTTTGTACCACTTGGAAAGTTACGATGATGAATCGTAACTTTGTTATCTCGACACTGTTTTGCTTTGCTTGAAATTACATAGAGTTGTCACATGGGTTTTCAGTGTTCGCAGGACGCCAGTAGACGAGGATATTTAATCGCTGACAAAAAACTGAATAGCATTTCTCCAATTTTACTCCAGGCGTTATAGTGGATATGTGAGCATGTAATGTTTCGGAGACTGGATGCTGGAACAATGGCGGCCGCCACGCTGTTCATGAGATTTGACGAATAGCGCTAATTGGAATGTAGGTAAAGGCGTAAATTTGTATATAGGCCGCTACACGCAGAAAGATACATAACGGAAATCAGGTAATTATTGAAATATGGCGTTATCGAGCCGAAGCAGCCATCATTGCTAATTGATTTCTGATAATTCCCCCTAATCTATGTGTAGTTCCCATAATAGCCCTGCGTCGAAGAGATTCTTCCTCTTGCCGCCTATTGTAATTGTTCCTAGGGGTACGACTATTAGCTAGCTCATTTTCAGATCTGGAAAAACGAACTTCACCAGTTTCCACATTGATGATACGTAAATTAATCTCATACACTACGCTAAGTTCCATAGTATCTCTATTACGATCTCTTCTTCGAGCTCCACTAAGTGGGCGCCTAAGGATTTCCCTTGGAGGTCGTGGATCGAAGTAAAATGGTATCGTATTTTCATTGATACTCAACCTAGAATAATGGCCTGTTATTATATATTGTAACCCAGCGACTCTTCCGGCCTCCGCCATCGTTTCCAAATTCATGACATTGTTCCCTCTGCGGCGAAGTTCTCCTACTACAGCGGAATCTAAGCGACGTCGTTCTACAAGAGATATATTTGATGTTCCTATCAACGCATCCGACAAAATATTGGTAATTAATTCAGCATGTTGTGTATTTCCTCGGCGACCCTCGTCAATCACTATACCAACATTAATTCTGCCATCACTTGCTGACGCACTATTAGGCAATATAGCAAAAAACACGATCATTATCCATAGCGAAATTAGGCGTAGACTTGATTTACACATCAAACACATTCCCTTCATAAAGTTATGTCTATCTGCCAGCAAGAGGCATAGATCTATAAATTTCATTGATAACAAGCTGAGACGCGGCGTCAACAGCTCTGCGATTTGCGTAAATTCTACGAGTTGTTACATCTGATATTCTTCCACTATGAAACGAGCCTGGACCGATAGGAATTCTTTCCCCATTGATAGTCGCTATTATACTTATAGACGCCGTACTTGCTAAAAAACCCTGGCGGTCAGGGTTAGTGGAGTTAATTTCTATTTGCGCAAGCACCTGCGCGTTACCACCACTATCAACAACCCTATATCCACGTTCGCGCATCGCACGGGTAATGGCATTTTCTACAGAGATTACTGAGTATTGAGGTACGTTGCGCCCCCCTCGTACTGAAACAGTAATAGTATTGATTGGGGCTGTAGTTCTGACGTTAGATTCTACAGCAGTTTGCCTACCTCCTGAGGCTTGCGGCGGAGGTTCGGGAGGCACAGGTCTAACAGTAATAGTATTGATTGGAGCTGTAGTTCTGACGTTAGATTCTACAGCAGTTTGTCTACCTCCTGAGGCTTGCGGCGGAGGTTCAGGTCTAGTCGAGTTTTGTTCATAAAAGAAAGAAAGTGCAAATATCCCCACAAGTAGCAGTGAGGCTAACTTATTGGTATTTGTTAAGAATAGGATAGCTATAATTATTACGAGCAATCCAATCTGAAAAAAGTGAAAAGGGATAGGCACTTGCTCAAAAAAACGAGATAAAATTTCGTTCGCAAAAAACCAACCTAAATTGTGGAGTGGATTCATTCAGTATGGTCTCCTTATAATTTTATGAACTACGTACTCTATCATTTTTAAAGTCATGTGCATCGCAGTATAAAATGGACAATAACCAACTAATTATATGACCTGCTGCAAGTGTTAATTCCCCTCCCTTGAAAACATCTACTATAAATTATAGCAGAAAACATGCCATCTTTTGAAATGTCCAATCAAATAATAGGGGTGAGATATAGAGTCGTCTCTATGCTAAAATTTATGAGGGATGTTTTGGTAATGCGCTAAAGCAAAACATTAAATTTGAGAGGGGAATATCTATGGCCGTGCGGCTGCGTCCGACAAGAATGGAAGTATCGCTGGATAGTTTCCGGCATAATTACCGCGCAATAAAAGACTACGTAAAGCCATCGACGGTCATATCCGTGATAAAAGCTGACGCTTATGGCATGGGTGCAGTACCTGTGGCGTGGACTCTCCAGTCGGAAGGGGCAGATTTTTTTGCCGTGGCCACTCCCGACGAGGCTTTGGAGCTTAGAGAAGCTGGCATAGGCGGTACTGTGCTTGTCATGGGGGCGTCGCCGTATGACGCCGCGGATATCTACGTCAGACTGGGTATCAGCGCGACAGTCACCGACGTTCTGATGGCCGAGGCGCTTTCCGTAGCCGCCGTTCGCCATAACCGTAAGGCTAACATTCATATCAAAATAGATAGCGGCATGGGGCGCATAGGTTTTCTCCCCAACGAAGCTCTGTCTGCCGCCGAAAAAATCAGCAAGCTGCCCGGAATTCACATAGGAGGCATTTTCACTCACTTTGCCACTGCGGATACAAGTAATCAAGAACACGTTCACGTACAGTACAAGGCTTTTTCGTCGGTTGTCGAATCCCTCAGGAAAGCCGGTATCTCTGTTGGCATGGTTCACTGCTGCAATTCCGGCGCGGTGCTTAATAAGCTTTCGGCCATGTTTCATGACGCGGTGCGCCCTGGCCATTTGCTGCACGGCATGACTCCATCCGAGGAATGTGGTGACGCGATTCCGTCAAAACCGTGCTTCGAGGTAAAAACAGCTGTTGGAGTGGTGCGGGAACTGCCTCCTGACTTTGGGGTCAGCTACGGGCTGACGTACAGAACCACCGAAGCGGAACGGGTTGCAATTTTGCCCGTTGGGTACGCGGACGGGTTCAGCAGAGTTTTATCGAACAAGGGAGAAGTGCTGATACGTGGGGAACGCTGCCCTGTTCGCGGCAGGATATGCATGGATCAGTGCATCATTGGAGTTTCGCATTTGAAAGAGGTGGCGGTTGGCGATGAAGTTGTGCTGATCGGACGTCAGGGCGGTGCGGCCATTACTGTTGAGGAGTACGCCGAGGCCGTGTCATCTATAACGGCGACGGTTCCTGTTTCATTCACAGCGCGTATGCCGAGGGTCTATGTGTAACTAAAAATTAAAAAGAGGCCGCCATACAGAAAATACCCGGATAAAACCGTTATCTGCCTGCGGTTTCGCGTCAGGTGGGTGGCGGCGTAAGTTTAAAGCCCAAAAGTAGGAGGTACTCACGTTTTGTTGGATACTGTATTTCGCGGAGCCAAAATTATTGATGGTACTGGAGTTCCATGGTACATGGGAGACGTAGGGGTTCTTGACGGGCGCATCACGGCGCTGGGCAGTCTTTCCAAAGAAAGTGCGCGTTCAGTCGTTGACGTCGGCGGCAGGGTTTTGGCCCCTGGTTTTATTGATATACACACTCATTCCGATTTCGTGGTTTTCCGCGATCCAGTGATGCTTTCCAAGCTGGCTCAGGGCGTAACCACTCAGCTGACGGGGCAGTGCGGCCAAAGTGCCGCGCCTCTTGACGAAAAATATATTCCTCTCCTGGAATCCTACCTTGGTTTTATTATGGGGGGCGCCAAAGTTTCATGGAATTGGAGGACGTTTGGAGAATGGCTGAAAGAGGTCGAAAAACTTCCCCTCGCCCTTAATTTTGCGCCGTGCCTTGGACATGGTACATTACGCGTGGCCGTGATGGGCTTTGAAGACCGAAAGGCCACGAGTGAAGAAATCGCGCGGATGAAAAATCACGCTATGGAGGCTATGGAGGCGGGCGCTTTCGCCTTGACCAGTGGGCTGATTTACCCTCCGGGAGTCTATACTCCGAAAGAAGAACTCTGGGAACTAGCGGCTATTCTTAAAGAAACCGGCGGCTTTTACATGACACACATGCGCGATGAATCGTCCGGTTTGCTTGAATCCGTGGCCGAAACTGTCGAGCTTGGGCGCAGAGCTGGAATTCCTGTTCATATTTCTCATCACAAAGCCCTCGGAAGAGACAATTGGGGGCTGGTAAACCGTTCGTTGAAAATGGTGGACGAAGCCCGCGCCGAAGGAATAGATGTCACGCTAGATCAGTACCCGTACAACTATTGCAGCACGAGTTTGCGCGCCTGCCTTCCGCCCTGGGCACAAGCCGGCGGGGTCGAGGCGATTCGCCAGCGGCTTGCCGATCCGCAGATTCGTGGAAAAATCGCAAAAGAAATTGAGGATTCGCTTTCCAGCCCGTGCGGTTGGGAAAGTATGCTGCGCCACGCCGGAGGAGCAGGCGGCACTTTGGTGATGTACTGTCCTAATACACAGCAATGGGAAGGAAAAACGCTTCAGGAAATCGCCGATGCAACAAACGCGTCGCCTATTGACGCTCTGTTCGATATCATTTCAGCGAACAACGGCAGCGACGCCGCGTGTTACGCCGCGATAGGCGATGACGACATAAAAACGGTTCTTGCCCACCCGGCTGTGATGATAGGGTCGGATTCCATTCCAGCGGCGGAGGGTACGAAGGCCCATCCCAGGGGTTTCGGAACCAATCCCAGAGTTATCGCCAAATATGTTCGTGAGGAAAAAGCGCTTTCGCTGGAACAGGCCATTTATAAAATGACAGGAATGCCGTCGGCCAGGCTGGGTTTGCAGAAAAAAGGGCTGATTCGTGTCGGAATGGACGCAGATATCGTGATTTTTGACCCGAAAAATATACAAGACATGGCTACTTATGAAGAACCAACGCTCCTTGCTTCTGGTATGGATTATGTTTATGTCGGAGGGAGCAAAACGGTGGAAGGAGGTGTTTATACCGGAACAGCGGCAGGCAAAGTTTTGAGACGTGGTATTTAAGAAAATTTTTTAAATTTGCAGGAGGTTAAGTGTATGTACAAAATGATCAAACGCGTAGCGCTGGCAGTGCTCATGGTCTGCATCGCTGTTGGAATAACGGAAGCGGCGCCGAGATACAGATGGTCTTTCGCGCAGCCGTGGACTCGTCCTCTGGCAGACAGAGGCTACCAGCTCTTTATCGACAGAGTGAGGGAATATACCGATGGCGCTATTGAAATAACGTTGTTCCCAGCCGGTCTTTTGGGAACGCACGACGAATCTTTTCACGGAGTAAGGGATGGCAGCATCGAAATATCTGTTCTGTCTCCGTATGTCAGCATAGTTCCCGGCGGAATGATGAACTGGATGCCGTGGACAATCAGCTCCTTTGATGAGGCAAGGATTGCGTATGCTTACCCAGACGGAATCATCTTCAGAGTTATGCGTGAGGCGTGGCGCGAAGTTAACGCCGAACTGCTTTTCAGCGTTTCTCAGGGAGCTTACGGGTTTGGAAACAACGTTCGCCCCTTGCGCCTTCCCGACGATCTGGACGGCCTTAAAATGAGAGTTTCCGCCTCGCTTGGCGCAGTGCGTACTCTTGGCAACATGGGCAGCGGGACCGGCATGACGATGGAAACCATTCCGTGGGCCGAAATTTACAACGCTCTTGCGCGCGGCGTAGTTGACGGCATTTGGTCCATGTGGCCATCGCTCCTTGACGAGCGCCACGCCGAAGTTCTTACTCACTATACCCACGTAGGCTGGACCTGGGATGCAAATAACGTTGTCATCAACAGAGAGCTTTGGGATAGCCTTGAGCCAAGATATCAACACGCTATCCGCCGAGCCGCCGCTGCTGCCGAGCAATACCTTAACGACCTTCACGAAATGGCGGAGCGGAGCTTCATAGAGAGACTAGAAACGGAGTTCGATAACCTGACGATCACCTGGATTACACCTGAGGAACAGGCTGTATGGCGCGAGAGAGCCGATATGGCGTCAGTGTGGGCAGAAATTGCCGATCCGTGGCTTGAAAGCGTATGGCCTGGGCAGGACAAAGGCGCGTATATCCGCGCCCAACTGGACGCGGTGCGCGAACAAGTGCTTGCCAGGCAGGAATAAAATTAAGAGAACGTGAAACTAAGGGGCGCATCCGGTTTTGGGGTGTGCGCCCCTCTTATTTATAAGGAGCTGTAAATGAAAAAGGCATACTTGTCGTTTTTCGCGTTAGTGACGTTTTTAGAAGACGCGATAGCATCTGTTACGCTTATGATTGCCACAATACTTACCGTGGCACAGATCATAAATCGTTATTGGCTGCGCATTGAGGTTATGTGGATCGCCGACCTGTCGCTTTATATTTTTATTATAGGGGCGATTTTTTCGGTGGCTATTACCACTCGCATGGAATCTCATGTCGGCGTGGATCTATTTCTGGAAATGCTTGGCAAGAGAGAAAAAACGTTGAAGTTTACCAAGATAGTTATCAACTTGGTTAGCTTGGGAATTTTGCTTCTGGTATTGCCGCTTTTCTACGCGTTTTTTTTAAGGTCGCTCAGGTTTGCCGAATGGGGAACCCTGGTTCGATGGTTCAACACCAGCTGGCTTGTGCAATGTGTTTTCGTGATGTTTATCCTGAATATATTCCATGTCATTCACAACACTGTAATACATATCATTGAATTTTACAGACTCTGTGTCGGAGGTACAAAAGAATGTCCATCGGATTGATTGTTGCTCTAAGCGTTTTCCTGATAGGGCTGGTGTCCGCCATTCCAATGGCCTGGCTTTTCCTGGGAGCGCCGTATTTTGGGACTATCGCCGATGGGGCAAATCCGGGCTTTATCCCTGGAACCTTTTACCACGCGATAAATAACTCCACCATGCTGGCAATCGCTTTTTTTGTATACGCTGGCAGCCTTATCTCCGTTTCCGGTTTAGCTGACCGCATCGTAAGATTTTCCTACGCGCTGGTCGGAAAGATCAGAGGAGGCATGGGAGCGGTTGCTGTCGTGGCCACGCTTTTTATGAGCACGCTTACTGGTTCGGCCATGCCGAGTATCTCCGCGCTGGTTCCTCTTCTGGTTCCGCGCCTGAAAAAATTCGGCTATCAGGCAAAGTATACGACTGCCATTCTTTGCAGCACAAGCTTCCTGGGTTATCTTATCCCACCTAGCATTCCCGCGCTGATCTATTGTCTTTTGACCCAGCAGTCTGTCGCGGCGGTTTTTCTTTCCACGCTTTTTCCCGGCCTGCTGCTTGCCTTCGGGTACTGCATCCTCAATTACTTTATCTGTCCGCAGTACATAGACAAGTCGCTGATTACGGAAGAAATTCCAGGCAGTGAAAATTTTTCTGCCAGGGCAAAAGAAATAGGTATTTCCGGATGGTACGCGCTTCCGGCTTTCGGATGTCCGCTACTTATCCTTGTCGGTATTTACGGCGGATTCTGCACGCCCAGCGAAGCTGGATCCCTTGCCGTCGTATATTGCCTGTTCGTAGGGTTTTTCGTGTATCGTGAGCTTACGTTGAAAAAGTTTTGGGGTGCTACGTTCAGCACACTCATTTCTATGGGCGTAATCGTTGTTCTGATAGCAGGGGGAACGGTTTTTGCCCGCTATCTGGTTCGCGTGGGTGTGGCGCAGGATTTGGCTAATTTCATGCTTGGCATGTTCGATTCAAGAATTTTGATACTCCTGACCGTGAACGTGTTTTTCTTGTTTATAGGCATGTTCATAGAAGCCGCTCCGGTACTGATTCTCGGCGTTCCGCTTGTGCTTCCCCTGATGCAGGCGATTGACATGAACCTTGTTCACCTTGGGGCCATCGTCATTGTGAACATCGGACTTGGAGTTATGACCCCACCATTTGCCATGTCTATCTTCATAGGTTCGCGTCTCTCAGGTTGCAGCTACAGTGAACTGCTTCCGATCATGATGAAATTTTTCTTCTGGGTCGGCCTTCCGGTGCTGTTATTGACCACATACTTCCCCGCGCTGTCGTTGTGGCTTCCAACGCAAGTTCTAGGAGCGCAGGTAGTTGGCCCCTGGAGCCGCCTTTGGTAAACATCGGTAAAAACTAAAGCAGGAGCGGCAAAATGCCGTTCCTGTCTATCTCACGAATTTTTCGCCATATTATAGCGACCTGCGAAATTATATATAATCAAGTTGAATATTATTCCCAATTTTGCCGTTAAATCGTTTGAAACACGCTGATTTACCGTTGTTTTTAAAATTCTCTCCGGCGCTCCGCGAGGGCAAGCCGGAGAGAATTGTTGGCGAAATATTATACGTATAGAAAATTTACTATAATACGCAGTTCGTTTATTACTCTAATTGCCTGCCAATACCTTTCTTGGCGGCTTCTTCGTATATAAGCTGCGAAACGCACAAATCCATCAGGCCCATGCCCACGGATTTAAAATAGCTTGCCTTGCCTTTTGGAGGAGGAACAGGGCGCGGGTTGTCCGTCAGCAAATCTCCGATATACTTTACCCTGCTTTTGTCAATTACGCCGTCTCGAAGCGGCTGGTACAGGTCGCCGCTTTCTTCGCAGGCAAAGGGTAGCTCGGTATAAACCACGTCAACGGCTTTCCAGATCGCGTCAGGAAGTTCGCGCACATCAGGCTTGTACGAGCCTATCGCGATAAAGCATTTTCCAGAAAAAAGTTGGGGGTCGTCAGGAACAACCGGGGAATTTGCGGTCGTCGCTGTGATCACTATGTCACTTTTTGTGACCAATTCTTCCACCGTCTGACATGCGTGAATTACCGGCTTTTTATCACCCAGCTCTTTTTTAAGCGCCTCAATAAAGCCGCTGTAATCTTTCAAAACTGCGTCAAAGATAAATATCTCTTCGATGTTTCGAGCTTCGCAGGCATATAAGAGCTGAAAGAAGCCCTGCTTTCCCGCGCCGATTATCCCAACGCTTTTGCTTTCCGCAGGCGCGAAGCATCTCACACCAACGCCGCCTACTGCGCCGGTGCGAAGGGCCGTCAGGAATTTGGCGTCAAGTAACGCTAGGATTTTCCCCGTTGCGCCGTCGTTTAGCATCATCAGCCCATCGATGAAAGGCAGCCCCTTTGACGGATTATCCGGGAAAAGGGTCAGGCATTTTGTGCCGAAAAATTTATCCATAAAACATGGCATGTAAAGTAAAGTTTCTTTGCCGTGTTCAACGACAGGGCGGTGCGGCATATAAAACTTGCCGCTGGCAAAAACCCTGTAACCGTCCTCTATTTTGTCCATCACCTGTTGATATGTCACAGATTTTTTCATGTCCGATTCGTTAATGAAAAGCATGTTATCCTCCTTGATATAAAGCACGGGCGGCAGGTCGCCGCCCGTTATATTTTCTCAACTATTCTTCAAACCCCAGGTTGATGGCCTCTTCTCTATATCCGAGCTCCCAAAGAGCGTTGCGGTAAATTTCAAGAAATTGCATCCCGCCTTCAACGCTTTCTGCCATCTCAATCATCATTCTCTGGCCTAAGGCTCTTGCCTCTCTTTCTTCTTCAGGGCTGAACCTTGTAATAGTTATGTTCGGATTGTTCGCCCATACTTCACGTGCTATCATCTCGGCGTTATGCGTCATGGCCGACCTGTAACGCGCCTGATCGCGGGCTACGATAACAATATGCCTGAGGTGCTCAGGTAGGGCATCCCAGCTCTCCTGGTTCACAACGAGCGGAAGGTTTTCGCGGGGGCCTACGTGAGGCGCGGGATCCACGACGTAGGAAACGACTTCCTGAAGGTTCATGTGTGTATGTTCGTCCCAGTGAGTATATTCTGCGGCGTCTACGGTTCTTGTCTGGAACGCCACGTAAAGTTCCGGTGCGGCCACGGTCATCACGTTAGCTCCCAGCTCGGCGTAAAAGCGTGTCGGGACTCCCGCCGCGCGCATTCTGATTCCTCTTAAATCTTCAAGTGAATTTATGGGCACAACGGACAGTATCTGTTCGGGTATTGGGGCAACGTGAAGGTGGCCAAGGTATTGCTTGCCGAATCTTGCATAAAGCTCGGTGTAAAAATCTTCAAGCAATTCCTCAATACGCGCCCCTTCAGACCATGACTGCACCGGGCAGCCAAGTCTCGATGTCAGCATAAACGTCGGATCTCTCCCGACCCACCATCCGCTGTACACCATGGAGACTTCAACCACGCCAAGCGCCAGGCTGTCAAAAGTTTCAGACACTGGGAAAAGTATACCAGCCGCGAAGGGTTCGATAATGAGTTCTCCCTGAGATAGGATTCTTACCGTTTCGACGAACTGCTCTACTATCCTGAACTGCTCTGTTCCAGCCATCACGTGCGTAACGGCGCGCCACCTGATCGTTGCGGACGCCGGCGTAGAAACAGCCAACACAAAAATCAAAGCGATTATGAGTATTTTTTTCATGAAGCATTACCGCCTTTCAAGGACTATTGGTTTTAGCGCGAGCGTATGCCCTCGCTGTTGTGTCGATACAGTTTATGGCTGGAAGCCCAGTATTTTAGCTTCTTCTGTGTGGCCTAAATCCCACAGGGTGTTCCTGTAGATTGTAAGAAATTCCATACCAAGCTCGGTTCTCTCGGCTTCTTCTCGCAGGAGCGTAAGGCCAACTTCCCTGGCCCTTCTCATATCTTCATCGCTCCATCTTATTATTTCTATATGAGGCAGCTCCGCCCATCTTCTTTTGGCTCTTATTTCATCCACGTACACGAGCGAGGATCTGAAAAGAGCCTGTTCGCGGGCTACCTGAACGATGTTCTGGACGTGCGGGGACAAAGCCTCCCACGCCGCGGTGTTGACCACAAGAGACATATACTCCATTATTCCGCAATGTAAAGACGGGTCGACCACGTAATTTACAACTTCGTGGAAGCCCAGGCGCATATTATCTTCCCAGCTGGTCCACTCAGCGGCATCAAGGGCTCCTGTCTGGAGCGCGGGGTATATGTCCGGAAGTGCCATAGAAACTCCTGTAGCTCCAAGTTCGGTAAAAAATCTGGCACCAAACCCGGAGGCGCGGATTCTCAACCCCTGCAAATCTTCCAAAGTCCTGATGGGAACCCTCGACATCAATTGCTCGTAGACGGTGCTGACGGTAAAGGAGCCAAGGTACGTTTTCCCATGCGGGTTATACAATTTGTTTTGCCAGTCAAAGAGCTGTCTTTCCAGGTATGCGGCCTCCATGAAAGTATTAATCGGGCACCCTGGCCGTGAGAGCAGGCTGAAGTGTGGATCCTTTCCAGGCCAGTACAGCCCGAACAGTAAGTGTGCTTCAACTACTCCGTTGGCAACAGCGTCAAAACTGTCAAATACCGGGAACAGGACGCCGCTCGCGAAAACCTCTATTGCCAGTTCTCCCTGAGAAAGCTTGTAAACTGTCTCGGCAAATTCAACGGTGGTATCGTGCAATAACGTACCGGGAACCCCATGTGTTACTACTCTCCACCGGTGTGCGGCGGAAACGGGACTTGCGCTGAACAAAAGTGCAATTAAAACAACAATCGAAAAAATTTTCCTCATGTCTGATAGTAGCCTCCTTATCAAAACTGCTGTTGATACGCGTTTTAACTACTAACTACCAAATGCACCATATTTACAGTTCTATGCTTGTCCTTGTCCGCCGCGCACCCCCTTGTGGCCGGATAAGATTTGTAAGTTTTTAACGCATGCCGGCGAGGTAATTAGGCAGCCACATGACTATCTGAGGGAACATGAAGATCAGTACGGCGGCCAATATTTGCAATAAAATAATCGGGAAAGCGGCTCGGAAAATCTCCACTACCGGTATGTCTTCGGTAGCCGCGCTCCGCACGTAGAAAATGCTGAACCCAAATGGAGGAGTAATGTATGCTGTCTGAAGTATAACGTTGAACACGATGCCAACCCAGAGGATATCGAAACCGAGTCTTCCCAGTATGGGCGATATGATTGGCGCGACGAGGAATATAACCCCGTTTGGCTCAAGAAACATGCCCATGAAGAAAACCACGGCCATAAACAATACAAAAACCGCGTTTGGGCCACCTGGAATATAATTGGCAAGGTTAGCAACCAATGTGTTGCCTCCTACGCCTGCAAAAACGCTGCCAAAGGCGTTGGCGCCGATCATCATCCACGCGATCATTGAGGAAACCTGAATAGTTTCATGGCAGGACGTTGCCACTATCTTCCATGTAAGGCGCCTGGTTACCACGCCTATTATTAAAGCTCCCAGAGCGCCAAATGCAGCGGCTTCCGTAGGCGTGGCGATTCCGCGCAGAATGGTTCCTATTACCATCATGACTAGGACTATTGGTGCGATAACGCCTTTCAGGGATTTGAATTTTTCCTTCCACGAAGCTCTCTCGCTTTTCGGGAGGGGAGGGGTGAAGGAAGGGTCTATGAAAGCTCTGATCAGAACATACGCAATGTAGAGCGACGTCAATAAAATTCCCGCGCTTAGGCCGCCCGCGAAAAGGCCCCCTATGGATACGCCAGTTACGGAGCCATAGACCACCATGTTTGTGTTGGGCGGCAAAAGCTGCCCCAGAGTTCCGCCCCCTAAAACGCAGCCAAGAGCGAATCTCCTGTTATAGTTGTGCTTCATCATCTGCGGCAGTCCTATCAGCGTCAGGCCGATAACGCCTGCAGCGACAACTCCTGTGACAGAACCTAATATCATTCCGACCACTATCGTA
>Ga0131853_10002734_pt1 | contig 31618 bp, 23 predicted proteins | sample TergutLab28metaG_FD_92764 | JGI IMG/M metagenome (GOLD analysis project Ga0131853, IMG submission 92764) | Labiotermes labralis P1 segment gut microbial communities from Petit-Saut dam, French Guiana - Lab288 P1 (version 2) (version 2) | ecosystem: Host-associated > Arthropoda: Insects >... | reverse complement strand
GCTGACATTGACAGCCGCGCTGGCTTCGTTGCACCCGGTAACAATTATCGCTTCGTCATAAATCCCAATACTCAAATTAGCTTTGGGCCGGATTGTAAACGTTGCCGTATCTCCGCTTGCGGCAAGGATTGTTGTCGATAACTCTCCTATTTCGAAATTCATAGCGGTCGGTTGGGCTATCGTAATCGAAACTAAACCAGTGTTGGTTATCGTAACCGTCTGCGCTTCTGGCTGCACGTATGCCATTTGCAGGCTACCGAAAGATGCCAGAGGCGATGCGCTTATCATATAAGTCAGTGACAGTTCCGTACCATCGTGTAAAAATATTCTCAATCTGTACTGTTCCGATATATACCAGTTCACAATAGTTACGCTTCCGGTCTCTTCACCGGCTATGGATATATAGAGGTCGTTGCTTTTTTTGAAAAAGCTTAAATCGTCTCTGGTTATTCCAGGCCCGAAGTGCAGTTCGTTAGCGTTTCTCTCTGTATTGACGCTTCTGACCACATCATGCCCGCCGCCTATTTCGTATATGAATATATTTCCGCCGCCCGAAAGTTTTCTATTCCGTTCGCAACAGGTGTAGGCATCATTCCAAAAACTCCGCAAAAAACCAATGTTAAAACCGCTATTCAAACACAAAACACTCTTTTCATACCATATCTCGCATTTTATGGTCATGTTTTCGGCTCATTCCTATAGTAGGGTTAGAATCAAGCAACAGGTCGGTAACAATGACATAATCTGTATTCGGTAAGTACAGCAAGCTCACCGGATATTCGTAAAGAAAGAAATCATTGAGCCAGTCTTCATTTCTTTTGGCAGTCAACGAATGCAATTTAATTAAACTTTCACGTTGTCTGCCGCGCTGATCTGTGAAGCTGGCGGTAAGAATTGTGGCGTTTCTTGCTAATTCGCGTTTTAGCATTGAAAAAATCGACAGGCTTTTTTTGAAAGTTGAAAAATCTTTGTGTATAAAAATGTACCCAGTGATAAATAATCCGTTACGCAATATGTGCATGGTTCTTCGCGCATCCATAAATAGTTCTACTAGCCATATAGATACTATAGCTAGCGTACTTATAATTCCTAAAACAGATAACATAACTAAAGGTTTATCTTCAATTCCGATTGAAAAACGCGCTTCTGCTATCAATGCAACCTCTGGATGAGTACGGGGATATTCAACAGTAACAGGAAAAGGCTCGGCTAGCAACAAAGTTTCCCCAATCTTTAAATTCGGGTTATTTTTAGTCTCGGAAATTATTCCCCAACCCGGAATGTCGCTTCTACGCCAGGCTAATCTGTCCGTATGTATGTTGCGTTCCACGAACCTATTCGTAGACATATTGCGTTCCGACGCAGAAAAATGGGTTGTAAAACTATAAAATACAGGCCCTATCCCCAAAAATCTTACTGGCGTTATTGAGATAATAGAACCTTGTGTTGTCATCATGTTCCAATGCGCTGAATTCGTCGGCAAAATGAGATTCTTTATTGGTATAAGGCTAATCACAGTAAAGAATAAGAGAGCTATAGCTAAAGTTTTCCAAACGACAGGTTCGCGCCAGTTTGTTGCCTTACGGGAAATTTCGTGCGGCACCCTGCGCGGAATAGGATGATTTACAAATTCTGAGATTTCTTGGGGCGTCATTGAGAACCGCCCCATTACTTCTTCATTCTCTTGGGAATAAAGAAAAGAAACGCCAACCAGATAGCCAATGCGTAACCAACTGCAACATTGCACCCGCCTCCGCGACCTGTTCCGCTTGCCATATTCCTACCGCTAAGGGTGGTCACTTCAAAGCTGACATTGACAGCCGCGCTGGCTTCGTTGCACCCGGTAACAATTATCGCTTCGTTATAAACCCCAATACTCAAATTAGCTTTTGGCCGAATTGTAAACGTCGCCGTATCTCTGCTTGTGGCAAGGGTTGTTATCGAAAGCTCCCCTATATCGAAATTCATAGCGGTAGGCTGGGCAAGCGCAATCGAGACTAAGCCAGTGTTGGTTATCGTCACCGTCTGCGCCTCCGGTTGCACGTATAGCATTTGCAGGCTGCCAAAAGATGTCATGTCAGTGTTCGAGAAAAAACTAAAAAAAGAATCCATAGACAATTTTTCGCCGCATAACATAGGCGGTAAATTCTTCAAGATATGGAGCTGTTTTTTGTCGTTTCTGCTTGAATTGAGGTAATGCCCTCTTTTATCTGCCATCATGTCCACCCTGAATGTATTTTTGCTTGTTTAGTACATCGCTATTTATCACGGTTCCGCTAAAAACCGCTCTCTAAAACTCTATGGGAGCCAACGCTCTAAAAATTCGCTAATAAAGCCAGAGGACAAGAGAAAATGGTACAGGATAAACCCTACAACTAAGCCCGCTATTAATACAGGAATAGTTAAATTTAATGGCACATTCCCCAATAATCTAGGCTCTGATTTATCAAGTTCTTTCATTATTTCAGCCTCAATTTTTTCTTGATCAGCTTTAATTTCTGCCCGCGTCATGTTTTTAGTGCGTTCTTGAAAAGAGGCTTCCTCTTTCGCGTATTTGTCAGCAAGGCTTACCGGGCTAGTAGCCAGCCACAAATTAGGTACAATGACCGCATTTGTATCCGGCAGATACAACAAGCCAATTGGTTGCTCGTAATTAGCTAACTCCCAAAGCCACGATGTGTAAGACGAAGCTACGATGAAAGCTTCGCGCTTTACGCCGCTCCGATCTGTGAAGCTAGCAATGTAATCAGAGGCGTAGCGGGCAGGTCTTTGTCCATGTTCTGTGAAGGGTGATGAATTTTTTTGCTCGGAAATGTATCCAGTGGTAAACACTCCATTCCTCAACAATTGCTTGGTTTCTTGTGCGCCTGAAAACAGTGCATGCGCCAAAATTACAATATAAAATACAACAATCGCTAAAATCAACTCAATAATACCGCCGGGGAACCACGTTCCAGCCGCGCGCCCGTTCCAGGGGCGGCCTGGGATGTACTCGACAGTGACAGGAAATGGCTCGGCTAATGACAAGGTTTCCCCGACCATGAGGCGCAGGTTATCTTGAGTTTCAGGTATTACCCCCCAACCTGGAATGCTCTCTCTGCGCCAAACGTAACTAACAGTAGTTATGTCGCGCCACCCTGGGGGGCGAAAACGGGTTCCCAAGGAATAACTTGTAGGCCCAATGCTCCACAGCCTTGTTGGCGTTATTGAGATAATAGCGCCCTGCGCTGTCGCTTTGCCTGCTATGCCAAAGTCAAGCACAATATTGTTCAAGATGGGCTGATTGGGTATTAACATATAAATCATTATAAGTAACAAAACAAATAAATGGCGAAAAGCTGGACTACTACCACTACTCTCTCTCTGCACCTTACGTAAAATTCTATGCGGCACTTTTCGCGGCATAGGCTGCTCAACAAATTTGGATATTTCTTGAGGAGTCATTCCTTTACAATTAAAAATATCTGTGAAAATATCTCTCGTTAAAATAAATAGCACAATAATCACGCACATAGCGAATACGGGGTCATTAATTTGCGGCATAGCTATTCTCTCACCTCTGCTATTTCGATATTTCTTTAAACTTCGCTGCTATTTTATGACTCATACTTTCTACGCGTCTTCAAGAGGCAGCTTGAATAATCTGTAAATTCACTCGTTTCGTATACTTCGTTGCTTTCCTTACTACCCAGCACCAGGCCTCGCCCATTATTCACTTCTCAGCTTCTTTTTCGAGCGTCGCTAAAAATCGTCCTCTTATCTCTTTATCTTGAGAACAAACATAAGAAGCATCAACCACATAGCGAATGCATATCCAACTGCAACATTGCATCCGCCACTGCCACCGCTAGATCCGCTTATTGTATCCCGATCGCTCAGGCGAGTCACTTCAAAGCTGACATTAACGGTCACGCTTGCTTCGTTGCACCCGCTGATGGTTATCGTTTCGTCATAAACACCAATACTCAAATTAGCTTTTGGCCGGATTGTAAACGTTGTGATATCTCCGCTCGCGGCAAGGGTTGTTGTCGATAGCTCCCCTATATCGAAATTCATAGCGGTCGGTTGGGTAAGCGTTATTGAAGCCAGGCCAGTGTTGGTTATTGTGACCGTCTGCGCTTCTGGCTGCACGTATGTCATTTGCAAGCTGCCAAAAGATGCCAGGGCCGATGCGCTTATCATATAAGTCAGTGATAGTTCTGTGCCATCGTGTAAAAATACCCTCAGCCTGTACTGCTCCGCTACGTACCAATTCACAATCGTTACGCTTCCGGTCTCTTCACCGTTTTCACTGGCTATGGATATACGCAGGTCATTACCATTCTTGAAGAAGCTTAAATCGTCTCTGGTTATCCCTGGGCCAAACTGCAGTTCGTTACTGCTTTTCTCTGCATTGATGCTTCTTACCACATCGTGTCCGCCGCCTATTTCGTATATAAATATATTTCCGCCGCCGGACATTTCTATCCAATCATCTCCAGCGCCACCAACAATTACGGTATTACCATCAGCTGCGTAAAGTACGCCATAATCAGGGAGGATAACGACATTTCTTCCAGGAAACCTGCTCTCGAAATACGCTTGCCTGTCGTCATTGTCGCAACATAATAGCCTCATAACTGTCACATTGCTACTCGACCTAATGTTTCCGTCAACAGATATTGCTGTTATTACAGCGCTTCCAGTTCTTCGTGCTGTGACCACTCCGTTGTTGACTGCGGCGACAGAGTCGTTTGATGTGTTCCATGTGACAGCTTGGTTTGTCGCGTTGATGGGCGAGAATACAACGGAAAGTGAACCTTGACTGCCTTCCCTCAGATTCAGGGACTGCGGTGTGATCATGATGTTACTTACAGGCACGTTCACGAGATTGTCACCCGTTACAGTGATGATAGACGTAGCGGCGTAAATACCGTCCGCTGTCGTTGCAGTTATAACGCTTGCCCCTTCAGCAATTGCCGTGACCAAGCCGGTATTGTTCACAGTCGCCACGCCTGGGGTTGTTGAGTTCCATGTAACATCCTGATTTGCCGCGTCAGGGGAGATGATTGTTGCTGTAAGCTGCAACGTAGAACCTACAGTAATGCTTGCCGAGGCCGGGTATATTGTCATGCCATCACTGCTGACACTTGCGTCTCTGAACAGCACATTTATCGAAACAGCGCTGGCTGGCATAGTGAACGTGCGAGTGTTTTCACTTCCGTACAGTTTTACCGCCGCGCTGGATTCGTCTGTTGCGGAAATATTTGCAAGTTCATTGCCGCTGTGCGGCGTAAGTGTAATGGTGACAGTATCTCCTCTGGCTGCCAAAATTCTATCTGCCCTCGCTACGCCTCCAGCGTTTGATGTGAGCGCTACCGCACGGTATCTAGTGGTAGTCTGAGCAGGCTCACCGGGCAAGGCTACAGTAACGCGGCTTGCGCTACGTACTTGCGTTCCATCCAAAGTAAATGAAATATTAGCCACGCCGGAAAGTTCGCCGCTTACACGGAACGTTGCCGTGCCGTTGGTATCCGTCATAGCTTCTTCATCAATGGTAACAAAAATAGGCGAACTTGAAGACGCACGAATTCTTCGGTTCGCGCCAGAGCCAACTGGCAGCACAGTAACTGAGATAGTCTGCGTTTCTCCGTGCCTCAGATTGATCTGCCCTTGGTTTTCAAGCTGCCTGGGTTCCATTTTAATCTCCACGTAAGAATGAAATGCGTTTGCTAAAGCTACATCTGCATAACTCTGCGCCGCTGTTGAGATCAACACGCCTACTGTTTCGCCCATTGGGAACGTTCCGTTATTCGGAAGGATACGTATCGTCCTGACAAACATCCTTACCGGCTCAATATTGTAATCTTCCTCGGCATCCACCCATGCAATTTCATATCCATCTGGAGGAACAGAACCAGTCAGGGTGATACTGTCCGTAGTCAGCGTATCAGGAATCATGAATCTGCTGAACGCTATCTCAATGAAGTTTTCGAAGCCAGATGCGTAAACAACATATGGTGCAGCTCTTGATATCATGCCGATATTGACATCAAACTGCGGCGGCGGCACTGGTAGCCAGTCGCTCTGCGTTGGTTCAAAGCCGTCTTTAACGGCCCTTACCTGCCAGTATCCCATCGGTACATCCCAGGCGTAACGCCCTTCCCAATCTGTGATTAACGGATTATGCTGATCAAATTCTTCCGCGTTAAAAAAACCGCCTGCTTTTTCGTACACCGTTACGGTTACGCCTGGAAGACGATTAGATGGAACTGCCTCATAGACGTAGCCGGAGGGATCAATTATAACTCTGACTGGCCGGGTTGGGCCGGGCCTGGGATTAGGTTCTGGCTCTGGTTCTGGATCAGGCTCTTGAGCGCATCTTTCCCTGCATATTCTAACTGCGTCTTTAATTTCCGTCATGATATCAGTAGTACGACTTTTTCTCAAACTATCCGCATAATTAATATAAATAGTTTTTGCAGGTATCGCAACCAATGACCATCCTTTAGTAAGCTTCGCCCCCCAAGTCGCTAGCTTAATGATAGAATAACTTGCTGACCTAGTCCTGAATATATAACCAAAGAATTCTTCATGTTCCATGTTGCGCATAATTTCAAGCTCATCACCAGTACACCCTGTACAACCTGTAGGACAACAAACAGCAATGAGTCTACGAGCCCACTCAAATCTGCCACTCTCTTGAATCACCATTCCGATATCAAATATAAGCGAAACTGAAGTGCCTATGGCGTTTAGTGAACGTGTTACATTCCTTAACACCTCTAATTGGGCATTAATTGCTGCAATCCGTCCACGAATAAATATACTAAACCCAGTTCGTCGTGACTCGCTCAACACTCTAATCCAATAATTAAGATTACGTTCCAATAGTTCAATACCGGCATCTAATAGCACTTCTACGCTTTCAATTGTATCCAAAAGACTTAATTTGTAATTTTGCATGTATAATGTCAATCTTTCCAAGCTTATCGCACCACCTGTAGAACGCATGGAGTGCAAACGGTTAAATGGGTCATCTAATGGCTCGCTAAACGTGATTATTTGCGAGTGGTTACGCTTAAAATCGACCATTATAAAGCTTGAATCCGTCGTTTTAGTATAAATATAATTACCATCGGACGCTAAAAGAGCTATAAAACCGTCAGTTATCATAGTTGACTTGTTGTAACCGCTAGCATCGCCTGTAGTAGTGTCAACACCGCTTCCTGGTACTATTGCTTCCCATTCGGTGAATAAATCACCTATTTGGCGTTCAAGATTATCAAGCCCCGCTATTACCTCGGCCTCAAACTCCTCCTGAGTCATGTTTTGAGTACGCTCCAAGAAATCAGCAAGCTTTTGCTCGAATTCAGGATCCAGTTCAAAATCAATGTCAAAATCATCAAGATCAATATCCTTGGGGTCAGGCATATCAATTATCTCATGGATAGCATTAAGCATCTCTGCGTCAAGGATAAAGCTCTCAGTGTTGACAATTTCCGCGCCTACCGCGACAGGCAATTTACGAGAATTATCAAACCTGTGAGTGCCGATCCATGCCCTTCTAGTACGATCGTAAAACGTTCTTATTCGCGTGTAACTGCGGTCTGAATTTCTCGTCACAGCATACACGTTCAACGTGTTAGCCACGGCTTCCGGTAAATCGTCCACAAGCTCCACAATAAACGTGAAATAGGGATGCAATGGGTGCCATACATAAAACGGAGGTGTCCTCTTGGCGGGACTCAAGAAATCAAAATCCGTGCTTCCAGAAATCTCGTCTCCATGTAAGCCTTGAGCCCAAGAGTTTAGCATCGTTATTCTGGAGAGTTGCTGTGGTCGAAGAGTTATATTATAGGTAGTTCTTACGGTTTCCGACCTCACAACCGTTCCCAAATCCATTGCAACTTCCGCGTGTATGTTATGTACCGAAAAAGTGGACGTATCCACAAGGTCAAATGTCAACTGCCAGCTTCCTACAGCGTTGGACATAGTTGTGCCAACTTCGTTATCGTTGGCGAAAATTGTTACCTGACGGCCTGGCTCCGCGATTCCCCAAGTCGTTACAGTTTTAATACCTGTTCTTGCCGGAACGTTTATTCTCAAATGTTCTGCCTGTACCACAACTGTGCCGACAGGCTGAAGCAGGGTACTGCCTTGATATTCAAAACGGATAAAGGCATTAAATGCATGGTTGCCAATTGTACGCGGCACAGCGAGAAAACGTACAACGCCGCTTGTGTTTGGCACACGCACTTCAAAACCTGTTGGGGTTCTTCTATAATCAGATGCTCTACCATCAACCGTAACACTGTTAGGGATAAGCTCACTATCGCTTGGCATTCTGATAACGATCGTACTGTTGGCTATTCTGCCCGTGTATCTTGGGGGAAAAGCGAATTCCGCGCGCATCGTCACCAGTGCGCCAGCCGTAACATCCGCCCTGTTGGCGGTCAGGGATGTTCTTGTCGGGTCGGTGAAATGCAACCTTGTCTCGTCCAACGCTGGGATAGACATGTTGTTGATTACCGAGATAACTCCATCAGTTATCGTGACGTTTCTTCTGACGTAATCCCTGCCCTCTATCAAGCCGAGCGCGGCTAGGTCTGACAAATTCGCAAGATGGCGAAGTAATTGGCTTCTGCCTATAAAAACGACAGTATATTGTCCTGCGGGCAGTACACTGCCTGTTATGTTGCGCCCCGCCGGGTTGTACGTTGCGATATATCTTCCAGCCTCATCATAGACAAGTGCCATGACGGACGAAGTTGAGATAAATTCCCGCGCCTGCCAAAAGCCCTTTTGGACAAAAGAAAGCGTCACTCCCGCCGCGTGGTCACGTGCAATGAAGCTAACCTCCGCATTCAACATGTTGCCGGTCGTGTCCACGGCGGTGATCCTGATTTCGTCACTCTCGTTGATCGTGCTGTCTGGCAAAACAAGAGCCATGCCGGACAGCCTGACATCTGCCAAATTTCTATTTTGGGTGACATTGCGTACCGTGAAATTGATATTTCTGGTATTGGAGAGCGGCCAGACGTTGGGAAATTCTCCTGGGACGCTGGCTTCAGTATACTCCATAGCCAACTGGACTATCAGGCCCTCCGCTTGCTCCAGCTCAATATTTGGTATTGTGCCACCAACTACGTCGTCATCCCAACGCAAATTCCATCGGCGGTTTATAAAGCCAAACCTAACAACTTCTACTATAAAATTTCCGGGGAGGACATCAGCCTCGAAACGGCCATTCGCATCAGTGAATACTACAATCTCAAACGGAGGCTCAACGCCAGGCCTTGACCTGAGAATTACCATTGCCCCAGCAACAGCGGATCCGCCGGATTGGACACTGCCGGTTACTGTCGTCAACTGTGATTGGAGCGATACTAAATTGATGGTTACAAAATTTGCGTTGTCGTTCTCGGATATTGTTATAGAATTGCCCTCAGGCTTCGCATAAATGCTGTCCAATGGACTGCCGAGGGTGATTTCGTAACGGACTTGCATTCCAGCTCTCAACCCATCCAACCTGGAACCTTCGCCTAATAACCTTGTTCCTTCGTACCAATTTACTGTGAAGCCTGAGTGTACTGCACCGCTTTCACCAAAGAGGCTCATCCTGACGGATCTGGGCAACGGCAAGGAATCAAACGCTACGTTTGCCACTCGATTCTCCGACAGGTTAATGTTTTCGATTGTTCCAAACACAACACCAATGGGAGACCGCAGTTCCACTTTATATATTTTTGTCCTGTCAAGCCCGCTTAAAGAAACAAGCTGGCCTGTTACGTGAATGTTTCGCTCGAATTCCAGCGCGGAAAAACGCACAATATAATTTCTATAAGTGTCTGCATTAGGTATTGAAACTTGGATAGCACCGCCGAGTGTTTCAGGCACAAGGCTCTGAAGATGCGGATAGCCGTCGTTTATAGATGGGTCAATAGCCCAAACTGTATCGAAATCGAAACCTGCCAGCGACGCCTTGTCTTGCATTTGTAATGTTGTCAGCGGTGTCCCTCTGTTCGTATCGTGGAGATCAGAAACGTCTGAATCGTAATACGAGGACAGAACTACGCAGTTGCCGCCGCTGAAACCGAGCAATCCACCGACATTATTATTGCCAGACACTGTTGCAACAGCGTAAGAAGAAATATAGCTACCCCGCGCAGAGCTTCCTACCAAACCGGATCTTCCCACTAAGCCACCAACGTTATTATTGCCAGATACTGCAGAAATAGCGTAGGAATTTGAGACAATCCCTCCGCTATTCTCCCCAATCAACCCTCCAACATTATCATTACCAGATACTGTTGAAACAGCGTAAGAATATGAAATATTGCTACCCCACGAAGTGATTCCAACTAGTCCTCCAACGTTATCATTGCCAGATACCGTTGCAATAGCATAAGAATGTGAAATGATGCCATGACTAAGGCCAACAGTCAATCCGCTATTATCTCCGACCAGCCCTCCTATATTTCTAGTGCCATATACAGTGGAAATAGCGTGGGAGTTTGAAATAGACCCTTCGTTTCGACCAACCAGACCGCCTACATTACTAATATTTATATTTATATTTATATCTCGATTTCCAGATATCGTAGAAATAGCATAAGAATATGAAATACTACTGTAACGACCTCTATTCGATCCAACTAAGCCTCCTATACCAGTGGCTCCCAATCTGGTGTTAGATACCGGCAAGGCTATAGTTGAATGAGCGTAAGAATGTGATATATTGCCTTCCCTATTAATCCCGACTAAACCTCCGACGTTACTATTGCCAGATACTGTGGATATGGCGAAGGAATATGAAATATTGCTGTCACGGCCGCTATTATATCCGACTAAACCTCCGACAGTATAAGCACTAGATACCGTTGAAACAGCATAAGAATGTGAAATGATGCCATCATTAAAGCCAACCAACCCTCCGGTGTTAGCATGGCGCATTACAATGGATTGAGTATAAAAGCGCGAAGTAATAGCGTCATTTTCTTCTAGGCTCAGTACAGTGGAATAAGCGTAAGAATTCATGATATTACCGCGCCAGGTAGCTCCGACCAGTCCTCCTAGATTCGCCATCCAGGCATTTGCTTGTATCTCTCCCACAAAAGATGAGTATGAAAGAGAAAGCGTATTGCCATACCCAATAATTCCTCCAGCAAAATCGCGTGATGCAAACTCGCAGCCGGTGACGCTGATAGCTCCGATTACATGACAATTTATAATTTCTACAGTTACGCCACGCGCGGCGATACCACCTGCATAGGCGGTCTCATAATGAGAAGCGCGAACGCCAACGTTTCCTATTTCCACGGTCAAGTTCTTAAAAATCGCGTTAGAAACCACTCCAAAAAGTCCGGCGTATTGCACGTCCATACTTACGGGGATGTTTAACCCAGTTATTTTGTGCCCGCCGCCATTGAAATTGCCGGAAAATACGTTATCTTGATTTATACCGATTGGAGTCCAATACTCAGACGAGATATCAATGTCTCTGGTCATTTTAAAGAACAACCCGGCAGCGTTGTTTCCTGCGTTGACCCAATCAGCGAGGTGCCTCAAATCCTCTGCTGTTTCAATCAAGTACGGTTCAAGCTCTGTGCCTTCTCCGGCAAAATTACTTTCAAAACCGGCCCCGTACACCGCTACTGGTGTGCAGCTGCTGCCTCCATGCGCAGCAGGCGCAAGCATCATTCCCCAAATTCCGCAGACACTCAATGCAAAAATTGCGAGCCGAACACAAAAGCATCGTTTGTTTGTCATCGTCATTCTCCCGAAATTGGATTTTTACGCATAGTGTTAACGAATTGAATAGAGACAGAGAGATGAAGTTTTGGGAAGCAGGATTTCATAAATTATCCACCTTTCAATTTTGTGACAAATAGCCGTCAGGCAAGCTTTGTAACCTTTATTCTTAAAGATTTTCGTAAACGCATCACTTAACATGTGAAAAACAGATTTTCAAGCTTTCTCAGCACAAAAGCTTACTACCTTGCCGATAGTTTTGTCAATATCGTGGGTTATTTTTGCGGAATAAGCCCGGCAAAATTTGTTCATCGCAAAATTCATTTCTGAAATATTTTAAATACGCCAATCCGCCGCGAATCTGCGTTTGTTGTATAATAGCATTCGCAATAGCGTATTTCAAACATGCGCGCTGCCAGACACCGGCAAACAACAACGTATAGGAGGTTTTAGTGGTGAACCATCAAGAGGTAAGGCGCAAGGATAAAGAAGTCACTGACCAAACGTGGATAGAAAATATTCTAAAACGAGGGCAGGTGCTTTATTTAGGACTCTCTGGAGAGGATGGCTGGCCATACGTTGTAACGATGAGCTACGCTTATCGAAATGGCGCAGTCTACTTGCACGGAGCGCCGGTTGGTAAGAAAAACGACATTTTGTCGGTAAATCCGAAAGTTTGTTTTCAGGTAGCGCTTGACGTAGATGTTGCGCCAGCCGAGACAGCCGCAAAATATTCCATGAAATACCGTAGCGTGACATGCTTTGGCCGCTTGGTCACTCTGACGGAACCGAATGACAGGCTCGAGGCTCTGAATATCCTGATGGATCACTACAAAGGCCCTCGCACCGAAGAAAAGGACGTAAACAGTAAAGTATGGGTTGCGCGCATCGACATTGAGAGCATGACAGGCAAAAGGAGCGTCTACACAGATTAACGAACTTTGCCTGCGTACCGATATATGCACCACTTTAAGGAGGGTAGCTTCCATGCTGCTGAACAAAGAAAAAATTACAATACGTCTGGAATCACTCGCGTAAGCGAGGCGTAAATGCGGATTGAAATTTCCGTTTGTAAAGCAAATAAAGCATTACAAGCCACAGCTGGTGAAAATCTGTATCGCGTACTGGCAAAAGCTGGGCTGTTGGACGCGCCATGCGGCGCTCAAGGCCACTGCGGCAAATGTTGTGTGCGCTTTACCTCTTCTCCGCCAGCGCCGTTGCCACGCGAAATTGATCTGCTGAGCGCCTCTGACCTGGCAGCCGGTTGGCGACTGGCCTGCCTGCATCAAATAAAAAACAACTCGCAAGATTTGCAAATAGAACTGCCGCAGCATGGCGGTGCGGCAATAACGCACACATTTTCAGGCGATTCAGTAACCTTCGTACCGGATGCCGCTCAGGGCTTTGGCCTTGCTGTGGATATCGGAACCACAACGATCGCCGCAAGTCTTGTGGATTTACGGAGCGGTGCACAGCTAGCCGTGTCGTCCTGCCTGAACAGTCAAAAAGCCTTCGGACAGGACGTTATCAGCCGTATCTATCATGCTCAAAGCGCTCCAAATGGTATTTCTGAGCTTCAAGCGGCCGTTATCTCAGATATTAAAACCATACTAGCCAATGTATGCGCGTCAGCAAAATTAAAGACAGAAGAAATCGTTATGGCAAGCGTGGCTGCCAACCCTGCCATGACGCATTTACTGGCCGGAGTCAACCCCGCTCCCATGGCCCGTGCGCCTTATACTCTGGTATGCGAAGGGGCGCTGTATTTGTCAGCGCAAACCCTTGGCTTACCTATGGCTGACGAGGCGACTGTATATTGCATGCCTGCCGCGTCCGCTTACCTGGGAGGCGACATCGTGGGAGGAATGATGGCCACTGGAATAGACAAACAGAGATCCACGTGTTTGTTTATTGACTTGGGAACCAACGGAGAGATCGTGCTTGCTCAGGAAGGTAAATTTCATTCCTGCTCCACGGCGATGGGGCCAGCGCTGGAAGGCATGAACATAAAATGCGGCATGCGCGCGTCGTCGGGAGCTATAAATGATGTAAGCATAAATTGTGAAACCGTGCATTATACGACCATTAGCGGTGAGAAGCCTAGCGGTCTGGCAGGCAGCGGTCTGTTGGCGGCGGTGGCCGCGCTACGCTTATCCGGTCTGCTAGACGCAGACGGGCGTTTGTTGCTTAAAAAACCAATCAGTGAGCGTCAAGACCAGCGTTGCCTGCCTATAGACGAAACATCAGGCATTGTTCTCACGCAAAGCGATATCCGCCAGGTACAATTGGCTAAAGGAGCCGTACTGTCTGGCGTTGAAACATTGCTGTCACGTACCGGATGCGCGACGGAAGATGTGGAAGAAGTGCTGGTAGCGGGAGGGTTTGGCATGCACGCTTCCGAGCAAAGCTTACTCGAAGTCGGTCTACTGCCTCGCCAGTTTGCCGGTAAAATACGCTATCTGGGCAACTCCGCACTGGAGGGTGCCAAACTGTGCCTGCTCAGTGCCGCCATGCGCCAGCGAGCGGAATGCCTTGCCAAAGAAATCATCTACATCGACCTGGCTATGGATCTTGATTATCAGCAACGCTTTATATCGGCTATGAATTTTGACTAACTCCACTATAAAACGCTACGTTTTTTGCCTGTGACAACAGAACACGCACCCCCCTCCGCTTCCTCTGTGGCAATACAAGCATCGTTCGTTTAAAAACTTTAACCGCGATTCATTTTCTGCCGCAAAATAAAAACCAGCGCACGATTTCAAAGGATTCATCATAAAGCCCTGCTCGTACACGCCTATTTCGTTTCCGTTCACGATCTGAAATAATTCCGAAATTTTTTTTATGTCCATGTCATAAAACCCTGGAGAAATTGGTGCTGAAACATAAACAGGTTCGGCATGTTGCCCGCGCAAGTATAACCGCAGGGCATCGCCCGCCGCGTTAATATATGCCGTGCCCCAAAGGTCGGCATAGAGCGCTTCAATTATGGATTGATCGAACTTTGGTAATTCACCCACGGTCAGTACAAAGGCATACACAGCAAGGACGCTCTCTTTTTCCAGACCGGCTAAAATATGGCATGGGAAAGAATGTCCTTCTATATGTAATCCGTTGCCACGCAGCGCCTCGCGGCTAAAACTCCGCGCCAGTGCTTTCGGCTTGATATATTCACGCAGTTTATCGCGCACAGCATCGGCGTCTTCGTACATTCGGCTGCTATCTGGTTTGTTAATTTTCAAGCCACTGATATCCCGAAAATAATTTTCAGCCGCAACGTCAATTTCATTTTGGGTTATGTGAACGAGATGCTTCATTATTGTAATCTCACCTTTTATAATTTCACTTTCCTGGATTTTATCGCGTCCATAAAGCATAACACCAGTTTTAAAATCTTCGCTGGGAAATATTTTTATTTTATTGAGAATTAGAGGGATGATTTGATGTTTGAATAGCATGGCAGTTAAGCACCATGAATATATTGCACAGCATAGCCAATGGAGAGTACAATACATGCTTGTTAGACTTGTTAAGCATGGTCGGCAAATACAAATTCAAGGGAGTGTGTAGGGTGTGAAGCCAGGAAAAAAACTGAGAATAGGCAACTTTCACGTGAGTAATATTGTGTTTGGCGAAAAAACCTCATTCAAAAACGGAGTGCTCACTGTCAACAAAGATGAGGCTATCGCCTGCCTGGATCCAGGCAAAGAGTTGAAGAACGTACAGTTACATATTGTCCGCCCAGGCGACAGCACTCGCATCCTGCCGTGCAAGGTTGCCGTAGAGCCGCGTTTTCGTCCAGATGGGCGAAGCACCTTTCCAGGACTAACCGGCCCAAGAGAAAGCTGTGGCAATGGCGATCTTTATGCCATGAAGGGCATAAGCGTTATCAGCTGTGGCAAGTATGGCCAGTCGTCTGACGGAATGCTTGACATGTCCGGCCCAGGCGCTGAACACAGCTTTTTTGCCAAGATGGTAAACTTGGTAATATACGCCGAATTAATCAACCCGACAAATGTAGACCAGCCTTTCAGGAACGAAGCCCCTCTGAAAATGGCATCGCACTTTCTGGCGGATTACGTTGCAAAAACCCTGGCTGGCCAGGAGCCGGAGAATTGGGAATGTTACGAACTGGAGCCAGGCACTGCAGAGGCAGAGAAAAAAGGCCTGCCCAGAGTTGTGTATTATAGCCAGATGAGAGGCCAGGTTGGCAGAGATAAATTCTTCAACGACCGGGTATTTGGCCTTGACGTTGAAAACATGCTGCCGGTGCTGGTGCATCCAAACGCGGTGTTTGACGGCCAGGTTGCCAGCTTTGGAGGGTTGTACGGCGACGGCTTCTATACCTATGCTTACCAAAACCAGCCTATGCTGAAGCGCCTGTATCAGGAGCACGGCAAAACCATCAACTTCCTGGGCGTGGTTTTCTGGTCTTGCGATTCAGCTGACAAAGCCAAAATGACTTCAAGAATTATCAGCGGCGAAATAGGTTCCATGTTAAAGGCTGATGCTGCGATAGTTCACTCTACCGCTGGTGGAAGCAACTATGACATTGACTTTTTCTATCATTTGGCCGAACTGGAAGATCGCGGCATCAAGACTGTTGGATTTACGGGAGAACATAATGGAAAGTCTATGCTTGACCCCAAAGGCAACGCTATCGTAACCGGCGGAGACTCAGGCAATATTTTTGAATTTCCTCCCATGGATTTAGTGATTGGTGATATCCAATCCGTGGTGCGCGATTTCTACCACGCCGCGTGGACAGTCCATGATAAATACGGGCCAAGCCTGCGCCCGGACGGTTCTCTGATCGTCAATGGCTGTATGATTGTTGACAGCACCAACAACTGTGCCTTCACAACAAAAACCGTGAAGGATTTCTAACTCAAATACAACCAAAGGAGGATAGCCGAATGAAAAAAGCGATATATTACATCAACCAGTTCTTTGGCGGCGTAGGCGGAGAAGACGAGGCGGATTTCGAGCCTATCATTAAAGAGGGCCTTGTCGGGCCTGGTCTAGCCCTTAAGGACGCATTAAAAGGCGTGGAGATCACGCATACCGTGATTTGCGGAGATAACTTCATGGCAAGCCACAAGGACGAAGCTATAAAGCGCATCACAGGCTTTCTGGCAGGTAAGGAATTTGACCTTTTTCTGGCAGGCCCGGCCTTCCGCGCTGGACGTTATGGCGTGAGCTGCGGAGAAATATGCAAATTCGTGCACGAAACCTACAACGTACCGACTATCACAAGCATGAATGAAGAAAATCCCGGCGTCGAAGTATATCGGGAAAACCCGTTTTATATTCTCAAAGGCGGCGACGGCGCGGCCAAAATGCGTCAGGACATTGCAGCGATGGCGGCGTTTGCCAATAAAATCGTTGCCGGTGAAGAAATTCTTTGGGCTGACGCCGAAGGATATTTCTCACGCGGCATAAGAAAAGAAGTATTTACGGAAAAAACCGGAGCTGACCGAACGGTGGACATGCTTCTGGCCAAACTTGCCGGCAGGCCTTACGAGACGGAATATAAAATTGAGGTGCGCGACAACGTAGTTCCATCTAAGCCAATTGCCGACCTCCGCAAGGCTAGAATAGCCCTTATCTCCACCGGCGGGCTGGTTCCCATGGGTAACCCCGATCGCATACCGGGGGGAACATGTTCTGTCTGGAAGCGTTATGACATCTCCAAGCTTAGAGCATTAAAATCAGGAGAGTTTTACAGCATACACTGCGGTATCAATACTGATTACGTAAACGCTGACCCCGAAGTTCTGGTTCCGCTGTCGTCACTCAGAGCGCTTGAAAAAAATGGAGAGATCGGTGAAGTTCATAAGTATTTCTACTCCACGACCGGCAACCTCGCCATCCTTAAAGACGCCCGCCGTATGGGCGCGGAAATCGCGGAAAACCTTAAAGCCGAACAGGTGGACGGAGCTATTTTCGTCAGCACCTGAGGGAGCTGCACTCGTTGCGGTGCAACGATGGTAAAAGAAATAGACAAGGCAGGAATTCCAATCGCTCACATCACCAATCTGACCCCAATCGCCAGAGTGACTGGCAGTAACCGTATCATCCCAGGCATTGCCCTTGTTTCTCCCTGCACTGACGTATCGCTTCCTGTTGAAGAGCAGAAAGAGATGCAGAAAAAATTTGTAGCGCGCGCGCTGGAGGCAATTTCAACGGACATTAAAGAGCAGACGTTCTTTTAATGAATGTGGGACAGTGGCCGTTTCCAGCAAAGAACTTTAAAAAGCGAGAACTGGATTAACTAAGTGAAATTTGAGTCTAATACTTGGAGGCGATTTTTAATGTCACGTTTTAAATTCGTAGCAGTATTGCTGGCTCTGGCGCTATGTTTCTCTCCGATGGTAAGCTATGAAGCAAACGCTTCTCAGGACGAGCTTCTCATGCTGAAAATCGGCACCGGCTTTCCGGGCGGACTTTGGTTTCCTGCCTCCGCCGTTTTGGCTGCGGAAATAGAAAGGGCGCTGGGCGCGATAGGCATCAACGCATCGGCATCCATTCAGTCAACTCCTGGCGTCTTTAACGTAGCTGCCGTAAACGAAGGCAATGAGATGCAGTTAACCATAACCACGTCTCAAAACCAGTATCTGGCATATCATGGCCTGCCGCCTTTCACTCAAAGGATGGAAAACATCCGCCTGATCGGCACTCAGGAGTTAATGCTCACTCAGATTGTTGTGCCGGCCGCGTCCAATATTAATTCGCTCGCGGATTTGAGAGACAGGACTATAAACATCGGCAGGCCGGCCACCACGAACAGGATTATGATAGAGGCGCTGCTCAGGTCTTATGGCTTGACCTTTGACGATATCAGAGCTTCCGGCGGGCAAACCATGGAACTTACCTGGGATGACGCAACCACAATGATGCAGGACGGCCATATGGATTGCATCATTACATACGGCGGAATTATGCCCAGCATCGTAAACCTGGTTTTCCAGCCCGGTGTGCGCTTCCTGAGCATAAGCGAAGAGGCTAAGGAAAGAATTTTCGCTGACCCGACAATGATGGGCTTTGTGCCGGCGGTTATACAGGCCGGAGTCTACGAAGGCCAGGATTACGAAGTTCGAACCGTTGCCGTGCAGACCACCATTTTGGCTAACAAAAACCTGTCGGACGATGTTGTGTACGCTATAACGAGAGCAATTTACGAATCAGGTTATCATGTCGCTATTTTTGGGCCGACAATGGCACAGGGCTGGCCCAGAGTATGCAACCCGGAAGATCTGCCGAAAGTTGCCAATATACCTGTCCACCCAGGAGCTCTGAGGTATTTTGAATCCATCGGAATAGCGATTCCAGGCCAATTGGAGATTCCTGCCCAATAAAACTTTACGCCCCCAATAGGGGGATTTGCCTGTGAGCGCTAATTTTATAGCGCTCACTTTGTTAAATTTATCAAGGGAGGAATGTTTAATGGCTGAACTCAGCTCGAAAGCCGACGCTACCAATACCTTATTAAAAGCCACCAGAATCGGCCCCAAAGAAATTATGGCTTTTATAATAGTTGCACTTTCTGTCGCTTTCGTTGCGCTCCACATGTATGCCGGAATGTTCGGTCACCCGGAAGCCCGCTTTTATAGATCCACTCACCTGACGATGGTTCTGATACTTTGTTTTATTTTTTACCCGTTAAAGCGGGCAAGCTGGAAGGACAAAATAAACTACTGGACTATCCTTGACGTTATCTGCATCGCGCTGGTTCTAACCGTACAGCTTTACTACTTATGGGATATTAATGCATTCGAATTCCGCCAGATGTGGCCGAACCAAACAGATATTTTAATGGGCTTTATCCTCTGGTTTCTGGTTTTGGAAGGTACGCGCCGCGCTTTAGGCTGGCCGATGGTGATCATTGCTGTGCTGTTCACCCTACAGGCGCTGTACAGCGACAGGCTGTTTTGGATTTTCCACGGACCGCCTACCAGCATGAGAGCAATGTCTTTGGATATGTTCATGCAGCAGGGCGGAATTTTTGGCATGGCCCTTGGCACGATCGCGTCCTTTGTAGTTTTATTTATGATATTCAGCGCTCTTTTGGAAGAAACCGGAACAGGCCGTACCTTTATTGATCTGGCACTGGCACTCTTCGGAGCCAGCGTTGGCGGCCCGGCCAAAGCCGCTGTCGTAGGCAGCGCCTTCTTCGCAACACTGTCCGGCAGTTCGGTGGCTAACGTGGTGACCACTGGGCCTTTTACCATTCCATTGATGAAACGAGTGGGGTTTAAAGGTACATTTGCGGCTGGTCTTGAGGCTTGCGCTTCCACAGGAGGCATGTTTACGCCGCCAATTTTAGGCGCTACAGCTTTTGTCGTAGCCGCGTTTTTAGGCATACCTTACTGGACTGTGGCCAAAGCGGCACTTATTCCGGCGGTGTGTTATTATGTGGCCCTTTTTGCAAATGTAAATTTCTACTCCAGGAAACATAATCTTAAACCTTTGCCAAAAGAAGAGATGCCCAATGCATGGGAAGTTCTGAAAAAAGGCTTTCATCTGCTAATACCAATTATAACCCTGGTTTACTGGCTTGCGGCAGGTTATACGGCTTCACGCGCTTGCTTCTGGGCCATTATTTCCCTGTTTGCGATCAGTTTCCTAAAAAAATCCAGCCGCCCCAAGCCGGAAAACCTTCTTCGCGTCTGCGAAACAGCAGTCCGAACTACCTTAATCATATCCCTGGCCTGCGCCGCCGCTGGTATTATAGTCAGTTCCACCAACCTGTCAGGCGTCGGCTTAAAGCTTGGTGCCGCGCTGGTCGGCATTGCTGGCGAGCAATTATGGCTTGCCGCCATTATTGCCACCATCTTCGCAATTGTCGTGGGCATGGGCCTGACGACCACGGCTATATATATCATCATGGCCGTCACGGTTATTCCGCCGCTTGTACAATTGGGAATACACCCCATTGCGGCCCATATGTACGCTTTATTCTGGGGAGTTCTTTCCAACATAACGCCGCCGGTGGCGATTGCCTCATTTGCAGCCGCAGGAATCGCCAAAACCGGACCGATGGAAACGGCGATAGCCGGGTTCAAAATTGCCCTTCCGGGCATGTTTGTATTTGCCTGTTTTCTTTTTAACCCAGCGCTACTTTTCGTGGGCGATTATTCTGACATTGCTATCAACGCCTTCGGGTGCATAGTCGGTGTAATCTGCTTTGCCGCTGCAATTCAGGGTTATGCTTACAAGAAAATCAACACGTTGACCAGGTTTATGCTGTTTGCAATCGCATTAGCCGTCCTCAGTCCCCGCTGGGATTTTTCCATTATCGGCGCGCTTCTCGGCATATTTATTATCTGGCATAACTACACCAGCGCGAAGAAAACCCAGCGCTTTATTGCAGCGGGAGGTGCTGTGTGATGAAACAGCTGATCATCCGCTGGATATTTGTTATAGGATTTCTTGGTTTTCTTTACTATCTGCAAACCTTGAGAATGCTGCATCGCAATCAAAATCTTTTTATGATTTTACTCCTCGCCGCTTCCGGCGTGGTTATCCTAGGAATCGTGTTTTTCAGGGATAGAGTTATGACAGAAGAAGATGAGAAAGAACCTGAAATAGGAGCGATGGCGCTACTTAAAAAGCTAGAAGAAGAAAACCGCGAAAACAAGTAAAAAGGATCAAAAGGCATTTTGCCGCTCTGAATTAAGGGAAATCCATGCCGGTTTCCCTTAATTTTATTCATGGACGCGGCACGTCTTTTCGTATACCTCGTCTGTGCATTTCACCTTGATAACACGTGACATGGATTGCTGGTTAAATTATTGGGATTGCTGACTTTAGCGGTTTTATTTAAAATATAAACTGCTAATTGCCAGCAAAAATGACAATAAATGGAGGAGCGATTAACTATGAACTCTGTTTTCATTGACGGAAACAGCTTGACGCTGCACGATTTAGTTAAAGTTGCCCGGCAAAATTATCATGTAGACCTGACCGATGACGCGGTAAAAGCAGTTAGAAAATCCAGAAACTACGTAGACCGCCTTGTCGAAGAAGAAAAAGTTGTTTACGGCATCACCACCGGGTTTGGCAAATTTTCCGACGTAAGCATAGCCAAAGACGACACCGAAGCATTACAGAAAAACCTCATTGTGAGCCATGCCTGCGGTGTCGGCAATCATTTTTCGGAAGAAACAACCAGAGCAGCCATGCTGCTGAGAGCCAACGCACTTGCAAAGGGCTTTTCAGGAGTGCGGCTCGAAACCATACGCGCTTTAATTGAAATGCTCAACAGAGGCGTTCACCCCGCGATACCGGAAAAAGGCTCTCTCGGCGCGTCAGGCGACCTCGCCCCCCTGTCTCACATGGTGCTGCCACTTATTGGACTTGGCGAGGCTTATTACAAAGGCGAGCTTCTTGCCGGAGGCGAAGCCATGAAACGCGCTGGCATAACCCCTGTGATACTAACCTCAAAAGAAGGCATTGGCCTTATCAACGGAACCCAGGTAATGACAGGCGTTGGAGCGCTGGCGGCATATGACGCCCTAAATTTCGCAAAACTCGCGGATATAGCGGCGGCATTGACAGCAGAGGCATTGAACGGCATAAAAGACGCGTACATGCCTGACCTCCACGTGATACGGCCTCATCAGGGGCAAATGGACGCCGCCGCTAACATGCTTCAGATCCTCACAGACAGCCAGAGAATCACAAAAGAAGGCGATTTACGGGTTCAGGACGCATACAGCCTCAGATGCATCCCCCAAATTCACGGCGCTAGCAAGGACGCTTTTCATTACGTGTCCGGCAAAGTAGCGATTGAGATGAACTCCGTGACAGATAATCCGATTATTTTAGCCGATAAAGACAGGTCGGTTTCAGGAGGTAATTTCCACGGACAGCCCATGGCCCTTGCTTTTGACTTTCTCGGGATAGCGTTAGCGGAGCTTGCCAACGTCAGCGAAAGAAGAATAGAAAGGCTGGTTAATCCCCAACTCAGCGGGCTTCCACCGTTTCTTACGGAACAAGGCGGCCTCCATTCCGGTTTTATGATCGCCCAGTATTCCGCTGCGGCCCTTGTTTCTGAAAATAAGGTACTTGCACATCCAGCCAGCGTGGATTCCATACCCTCGTCCGCAAATCAGGAAGACCATGTCAGCATGGGAACAATCGCCGCAAGAAAAGCAAGAGAGATTTATTTCAACGCAAGCCGCGTTTTGGCGATTGAACTTATCTCAGCCGCGCAAGCAATCGATTTAAACACGAAATACAAGGGGAAAAAACTCGGTAAAGGCACGCAGGCAGCTTATGACGAGATTCGCAAGACGATACCAAAGGTCGATGGAGACAGAGAATTGTATCTGGACTTTAACAAAGCGGCAACGCTCGTTGACTCAAACGTGATTGTGGACGCTGTTGAAAAGGCTGCGGGGGCTTTGCGTTAAATGTTTCATAGAGGCCACCGCAAAACCTAGATGTATTATGCGTATTTTACGCTTTGCTATGCCGAAAATTTCAATAATATTCAAGCTAAATGACTATATGTCAAAAATCTTTAATTGAGGAGGGTATCAACCATGAGAAAATTCACCACATCACTACTTATTGTTTTTATTCTTTGCGGCGTTGCGTTAGCGACGGAAGAAAGATTTCCGCTGCAAGGCGTGGAAGTTCTGTCATCTGCTGGCGTTAATTTGGTGCAGGGGGAAATTACAAATAACTCTGGGCGAAGGTTCACCGTAGCGACATTAACATTAAGTTTTTATGATGAGAACGACAACTTATTAGGCACCGCTCCTATTTTCGTTCAAAATTTTGCGGCTGGGTCGACTGTGCCTTTTAACGTAACGTCGGAAAGACCTCTTGCTGGCTGGGTGACGTATAGAATTCGACTTGACTCCGGGATGTAGCAGGTGCAAAATGCTGTGAGCACTCATAAATCCCAGCGGGATTATTTTATGGATAGGCATAGGAATAGTGGTAGGCATCGCGCTTTGTAAAATAGTGCAGGCTTACAAGAAAAGCGGCAAGGAGTAGCATTGTCCAGTAATCCGCATTGAAAAAGCCGCGAACTATTTTATAACTACAGCAAATTGCTTTATCGTATATCGTTTCGTCGCAGACTCCCCCCTGTGAACCACTCCCTCTCAGAGGGAAGTGGCGCGTAGCTCTGGAGGGAATTCGGCGCTAAATTACATGTTTTATCGAATTGTTATAAAACAGCAGAGGCGATAAGAAACCCCATCAAGGTAATACTTATCGCCTCTGTTTTGTTTTGGATATTATAGCAATTTGCATAAACGTTTAGTCTGAATCAAGGTGAAACACCAGTAGTCATCGGCAAGAAATTTATACATAAAATAGCCAACGGCTATAAGCCTGATCTAACCTTCCAGTTTTTTCATCCTTTGGAGCGTCTGTTCGGCGCCGTTCATTACATCTTCAATAACCTGACGAACTGTCCTTATTTCACGAAGCATACCGGAAATTTGGCCGGCCTGGACACTTCCGGTTTCCATGTCTCCGCTCACCGCGCGGGACAGCGAACCTGTCAGCGGTTTCATAAGCTCTTCTATAGATAGATGCTTGCTGGCCATTTCAAAATAATTGTCAGTAAGCTGGCTACGGATGGCACGAACAGGATCCTTAGTTCCCAGGCCCGTGACCACCGTGTCAGTTTCCGAGGCGGCAATAAGGCGATCTTTATAAGTCTGATGGACATGACATTCTTTCGTGGCGATAAAGGCCGTGCCCATTTGAACGCCTTTAGCCCCAAGTGCCATCGCCGCCATAAAACCCTTCCCGTCCGCTATGCCTCCGGCCGCAATTACAGGAATGCTGACTGCATCCGCCACCATCCCGACCAGAACCATGGTAGAAACAGGGCCTATATGACCTCCCGATTCGCCGCCTTCTGCAACGACCGCTGCTACCCCAAGCTCCGCCACTTTAACAGCGGCTCTTACATGAGGAACAACGGGAATGACCTTGCAGCCGTTCGCCAGAAAATCCTTCATGTAAGGCGCGGGGCTTCCAGCGCCCGTTGCCACTATGGGAACGCCTTCGTCTAAAACAACATCTACGACTTCTTTGCAGAAAGGGCTGGCAAGCATAATATTCACGCTGAAGGGCCGTTTCGTCAGGCTTCGCGCCGCCCTGATCTGCTCCCGTACATAAGCGCCATCCCGCGCTGCTGTGGCGATTGTACCCAAAGCTCCTGCCTCGCTGACGGCAGCCGCGAAAGCCCCGGTTGAAATATGCGCCATTCCCCCCTGAATAATAGGGTACTCTATGCCAAACAATTCTTTCAAGCCGTTTTGCAACATATTAAAAAATTCCCCCTTCGCTCTCGCTGTTTCCCGCCTGAAAACACATTTTTTATACCAGAATTATACACTTAGCCCGCGTTATTTTGGTAAAATGCAGGATGATATCAGCACGTTGAGTTTATGGGTACATGACATTTCAATTTTTTACGGAGGTGTTTTGTGTGGTTAAAGTAGCAATAAATGGTTTTGGCCGAATTGGCCGCCTGGCGTTTCGTCAAATGTTCGGAGCACCCGGATATGAGTTGGTAGCCATCAATGACCTGACCGATGCAAAAATGTTGGCCCACCTGCTGAAGTACGATTCGCTGCAAGGCCGCTACGCGCTTTGGGATAAGGTTGCCGCCAAAGAAAATTCCATTGTGGTAAACGGCAAAGAGATAACTATCTACGCCGAGAAAAACGCCGCCGACCTGCCCTGGGGAAAACTCGGCGTTGACGTAGTGCTGGAATGTACCGGATTTTACACCAGCAAAGAAAAATCTCAGGCTCATATCAGCGCCGGAGCCAGAAAAGTAGTCATCTCTGCCCCGGCCGGAAACGACTTGCCGACTGTTGTCTTCTCGGTCAATGAAAAAATCCTGAAAAAAGAAGACACCATCATTTCCGCAGCCTCCTGCACCACCAATTGTCTGGCTCCAATGGCCAACACCCTCAACAACCTGGCCCCTATTGTAAAGGGTTTTATGACCACCATTCACGCATACACCGGCGACCAAATGGTGCTGGACGGCCCGCATCGCAGCGGAGACCTGCGCCGAGCGCGTGCCGCAGCCTGTAACATCGTGCCGAATTCCACCGGAGCAGCAAAGGCAATCGGACTGGTTATCCCAGCGCTGGATAAAAAACTTGACGGCTCCGCCCAACGCGTACCTGTGGCAACCGGCTCCCTTACCGAGCTGATGGCTGTCTGCGACGGCACTCTCACCGACGAGCAGATAAATGCCGCCATGAAAGCCTCTGTTTCCGACTCTTTCGGCTATACCGATGAGCAGATAGTTTCCAGCGACGTCATCGGCATTACACAAGGCTCTCTGTTCGACGCCACTCAGACAAAAGCAACTCCCCTACCGGACGGCAAAACTCTGGTGAAAGTGGTCGCCTGGTACGACAACGAAATTTCCTACGTAAGTCAGATGGTTCGCACCATTAAATACTTCGCGGGACTGTAGATAGACGTTTTCAAACCAATAAACTCCCCGAAGCACGCGCGTAGTTCGGGGAGTTACAAAACTGAACGACAGAATGAACAGGAAGATAGTAATTGATGGCTAAATTTGCAAAGGTAGTATTGTTCTTCGCGGGAATGATAAGCGGGGCTACCGCCGGTAATCTTTTTTTACTTGAGCGTTTTGCCGCCGGTTTTGCCTTGCTTGCCGTCACTGGCACGTTTTTGTTTTTCGCCATGTCAAACTTGGCCCCCAAAAAAGACGATGATTACGATGATTTCGTGGATGCGCTGCTTGAACTGCAGCAGGCACTGGCCGCATTAGGGCTTTTGATGGCCGACAACTCCGTGGAGAGCTTCAAGCGCATCGGGCGCACCATGCCATGCACGCTTGCGGAGCTTAACAAATTTGAAGATGACTTTATTCCTCTTTTGGATTCGCTCAGAGTTCCGCGAAAAGAACGGGAGCGCCTCTTGCAAGAAATAGACAAGCTCAGAACCCGCTCCCGACAGGGCGATGGCCGCCGCGCTCTAATTGGGCGATAACTATAGCAATTATCTCATGGGCATGGTCTAACGCTATTATTGGCCAAACGCCTTTGGTAATGTCAGCTTTTCAATAAATGGAGCGAGAAGGTTCATGACGAGAAGGGCGGTGGTTACGCCATCCGTAGAGCTGCCAAACAGGCGAAGCCACGCCGTAATAAGCCCGCAGCCAATGCCAAAAATAATACGGCCCTCGAAGTTGATCGGGCTGGTCGTGTAGTCGGTGGCCATAAAAATGGCTACAAACACCAAGCCACCGGACAACAAATGTATCAATGGATTCTGACCTGCAAGAGCAACGACTAAAAGCGTTGTGCCGATATAAGTCAGCGGAATCACCGGGGAAATGACACGCCGCCAAATCAGATATGCTCCGCCTAAAAACAGCGCCAGAACCGATGTCTCGCCCATGGTGCCAGGGTGAATGCCTAAAAACAGCTCCCAAAGGCTCGGCAACGCCGCGCCGTCAGCCAAAAGCTGCAAAGGCGTTGCCATAGTCACGGCGTCCGCGCCCCAGTAATTAAGCGACTCTGTCCAATTCATGGCAACGGGATAACCCAAAGGGTACATAAACCGCCGCGCAAGCCTCATGGCGACAATATGCCCGATAAGAGCGGGGTTAAGCAAGTTTCGGCCAACGCCGCCAAAAAACTGTTTGGCTATAACTATGGCAGCGAACGCGCTTGACGCGCCTATCCACAGCGGCACATTCGCTGGTATGCCAAGCGCCAGAATCAAGCCGGTGACAACGGCTGTAAGGTCAAATACACTGGAGGCATCCCTCTTCATCATTCGTCTGGAAATCCATTCAAAGAACACCGCCGCGAAAATTGTTACCGCAACAAGCAGTAATGCCAGCGGCCCAAAGAAAATTACGGCGGCAACCAGCGCTGGAGTCAAGGCGATAATTACGTCCAACATTATGCGGTTCACGGTCGAGCCATCGTGGATATGCGGAGAAGGCGCTTGAGTCAAATTACGCATTTTTACCTACTATCTCTCTTTGAACCTGTTTTCCTTTAAGCATAGATTGAACCAATGCTCGTCTGGCCGGGCAGGCAAACGCGCAGCAACCGCACTCCATGCAGGCCGAAACGCCAAGTTTTCCCAGCGCCACAGCGTTGCCTTTGTTTGCGTTACGCTCAATGTGAACGGGAGTGAGATTCATCGGGCATACCTGCGAACAGCGCCCGCAGCGGATGCACGATTGATCTTGCTGGGGATAGGTTTCCTTCACCGTGAGGCAGAGAATGGCGTTATTTTGCCTGGTGACTGGTGCTTCGCAATCCTGTTGAGCGACGCCCATCATCGGGCCGCCCAAAATTATTTTTTCAGGCTCCTGAACGCATCCGCCGCAAAAATCCAGCACGGATCGAATTGGCGTGCCCATTGGAACAAGTACATTTTGAGGATTCGCAACAGCCCCACCCGCCACCGTAACACGCTTTTGAATTAGCGGCACACCCGTGTCAAAGTAATGTCCGAGTGACGAAACGGTACTGATATTCAGCACTACGGCCCCGACGTCGCCGGGCAAACCGCCCGCAGGTATCGTTCTTCCCGTAACGGCCCTGACAAGTATTTTTTCCGCACCGTACGGATATCGCGCCGGCAGTTCCACAACGCTGACACGACATTGCATATTCCGGGCAACGATTTCATTTTTAAGGAGCGCGATGGCTTTCGGCTTATTATCCTCAATTCCGATAATGCAACTTCCTATCTCCAGCCATTTCACGACCTGCTCAATTCCTGACAATATGCTTGAGCAGTTTTCCATAATTTCCCGGTAATCGGCGGTAATATAAGGTTCGCACTCCGCCCCGTTGATGATGAGCATGGGGTTCGCGCCCTCTTTCAGCGTCAGTTTTACGTGGGTGGGAAAGCCTGCGCCGCCCAAACCAACCGTGCCACTTTGCCGCACAGCCCTGAGAAAGTCTTCTCGATTATTAATTTCCGGCTTCTTTATTTCGGAGTGCAAAGTGTCTTTGTCGTCGTTTTCGATATGAACGGCGTCAGGTAATACCGCTTTAACCTCTCCTGATACTGAAGCGTGGATTGGAACCGATATAAAAGCGTCAGAGTCGCCAACAAGCTGGCCTGCCGCAACTTTATCACCCGCTTTTACGACAGGTTTGCACGGTTCGCCAATGTGCTGCTGCATCGGCAGAATGATTAAAGATGGAGCAGGCATTCTCACGCTTGTATTTTCTGCCGTGTTTTTGAAGTGCGGAACATCAGCGCTTCTCCTGAACATTTTTATCAGCTTTACCAACTTCATCACCCCACCATCAATCCCACCGGTCAGAAGAATCAATGGTTTTTAAGGCGTGAACCACATTTAAGAACAGCTCTGGAATTTTTGTTTTAAATTCGGCGAGCATCTCTTTTGTGCGCTGGCGCTCCGTTTTTCCAGCGTATGGACAATTGCTTATAAGTATAGGAAGCTCCAGCCTGGCGGCTTCGGCTATGATCGAATCCTCGCTTGTGTATATCAGCGGGCGTATAATCTCAACGTTTGTTCTGTCCTGCAAAAATTTCGGTTTAAAACTTTTTGCCCGGCCCGTACGGAAGAGGTTCATGAAAAATGTTTCCACCGCATCGTCTACGTTGTGGCCAAGCGCTACTTTGTTGAAGCCATTCTCTCGCGCATGGGAGCTCAGTATTCCCCGCCTCATGTTAGCGCAAAAACTGCACGGTGAACGCTCGTTTCTGTTCTCTATTATTTCAATAATTGGGTGGTTAAGAGCAAAGTATTGCACGCCGCGTACACGGCAGTAGCTCTCAAGGCGGGAAACGTCCATGCCGGTAAGGGCTACCGTGCAAGCCGCAAGCTCGAATTTTGCCGGGCTGTGTTTGCGAAGCTCCGAAAGAGTGTGCAGGAGCACCAGGCTATCCTTCCCGCCGGAAAGCCCTAGAAGAATCCGATCTCCTTCTTTTATCATCGAAAAATCGCCAACAGCCCGCCCGGCAGTGCGGCGCAGGGACTTTGCCAGCGGCGCGCTCCATCCCTGCGGTACGTTAAAATCAGCTTCCAACAATAGCTTCCTCGGTTACGCCTTCTATTGTTATACTGTTGATTACTACATCGGTCACCGGCCTGTCGTTACGGCCTGTCGCCGTGCTGCCGATTGACCTTACGACATCCATGCCTTCTACCACCGTTCCGAAGATGGCGTGATTGCCGTCAAGCCACGGAGTAGCCGCAAGGGTGATAAAAAACTGCGAACCTCCCGTGTTAGGGCCAGCATTTGCCATGGAAAGGATTCCGTGGTTGTCGTGCGCAAGCCCCTCCCCGAATTCGTCTGGTATCGTATAACCAGGGCCTCCCGTGCCTCTTCCGTCAGGGCATCCGGCCTGTATCATGAACCCGTCAATAACCCTGTGGAAAATCACTCCATCGTAAAATCCTTGTTTCGAGAGCTGGATGAAATTTCCGGTGGTTATGGGAGCGAGATCCGTAAAAAGCTCCACCCTGAAAGAACCCATCGACGTGTTAAACGTTGCTACCGGACGCTCGGCGGCGTATGCTTTACTCATTCCGGTTAAAAACAGGCATACAGCCGCGACAAAAATCACAACTAAAATTTTCAACATGAGAATAACGACACTCCTTCGCAATTTTCCATTCGTAATTTTTCTTTGCACTTTTTAAGAAATCGCCTCTGCTCAAAAAACAGCGTTAATGATACCATAAAGATAATTTGATACGGAAGGCGAGACAAAGCGACTACGCCGGACACGAGAGGAGCGGAAATAATTATGGACAAACAGCAGTGGGAAGGTATGTTAGTAATGGTTATAAAGATCGTCGAGAAATGCAAAGACAAGGACGAAGCACTTCGCGAGCTTTACGATTTAATCAAAAAAGAGGATGGCAAAAAGACAACGACAGGGCCGTGGGAAGAAGAAGCTCTCCGCGAGCTTTACGATCTAGTGAAAAAAGAACCCTCAGTAGTCAAAGATAAATAACTTAAGGAAGAGGGTTCCGACTTGAACATAAGGCTGTGTTACCTGAATGGGAAATTTGTTCCGCCAGAGGAAGCAATGTTGCCGGTTTCTGATCTGATAATCCAGCGCGGCGTGGGCATCTTTGAGTCCATCTGCACGTACCAGAAGCAGCCCCTCATGCTTACCTCGCATCTGGAGCGGCTACTTGACGGAGCTAAGAATTCCCATATCATCCCCCCTATGGACATCGACGCCATGCGCCGCGTCATCAAGGAGGGGCTTGCGGCGCTTGACGAGGAGCTTTTAATAAAAGTGTACCTCACCGGCGGGGACGTTTTCGACAGGACAAAAGGGTTTACCGAACCGCGCTTTTTCGTAATATACGAATCGCTGAAACTCCCGCCGCAGGAGTTCTACGAAAACGGCATCATACTTGAGCCATTGAACGATGAACGCTACGATCCGGCCACCAAAAGCGTGGACTACCGCAAAGTGTACACCGTGTCGCCGCACGATAAACACTTGGAGATACTTTACTGCCCGGACGGGGTAATCACGGAGAGCGCCTACAGTTCGTTTTTTCTCTATCTGAACGACACCCTGATAACAGCGCCCCTGACGCGCGTTTTAAAAGGTACAACGCGGCAGGCCATAATTGATCTTGCGCGGGGCTCCGGCATAAAAGTTGAGGAGCGCTGCCCTCTCCTGTCGGAACTGCCTCAATCCACCGAGGCTTTCATCACCGGCAGCGTGAAAAAAATTCTGCCTGTCGTGCGCGTCGGCACTCAAACCATCGGCAACGGCCGCCCCGGCCCCACCACGAAACGGTTGTTAAATCTATACCTTGAACGCATTACGGAATGGCTGGATTAAAAACAAAGTTAACAACTAAACGCAAAGGGAACTCCGTGTTCCTTTTGCG
>Ga0131853_10002732_pt1 | contig 31625 bp, 11 predicted proteins | sample TergutLab28metaG_FD_92764 | JGI IMG/M metagenome (GOLD analysis project Ga0131853, IMG submission 92764) | Labiotermes labralis P1 segment gut microbial communities from Petit-Saut dam, French Guiana - Lab288 P1 (version 2) (version 2) | ecosystem: Host-associated > Arthropoda: Insects >... | reverse complement strand
TTTGGCGCCGGAATTATTTTTTTAATTTTAGCACATCCTGTATATAAAATGTGAATAATACAGGAACCAAATACGTTAGAATTATGAAACAAACTGCATTTTGAAGAGAAAAAAAGGAGAGTAAATACCATGTTTAAAATATTCAGTACCTATATTTGTTGAATAAATATATAAAATGTAACTTTAGAGGGTAGCGGTGCGGTACGACCACTATAGTTGACATTAGGCGTCAAAAGGTTTAATTACTAAGTTGAAGTGTTGAGCCATAGACCGGAAGACTGCAGCTTCAAATTCGGCCTGAGGTCCGCACGAATGCCTGCTTTTTGCGGCATTTTTCAGTCACAATTTGACTGCCTGCTCTGCTCTCGTCTGGCCGTACTTTAGTGTAATTTTTCGTTCCAGTGCTTGGATTTTCGTGTGACAAGGAAGGGGATTGGTAACCATATCAGTCATTTGGAATATAAATTGAATATTATTTCCAATATCTGCGTGACGCGCAGAAATGCCATTGAATATTCACGTTGTTGAAGAACTCACGTAATAATCCAGCACAAATTTAAGCCATTTTAATTATTTGCGCTGTAGTGAATCCAGTCTGCGAGATAGATATAAAGCAAACTAATCGAATTATCAACAATAACAGGGCTAGAAGGCTGAATACTGCTAACACCGAAAGCCCGCCACTGAACCCTGTCCGGCCTCTTTCAATCTCTTTGACATCTGAACAATTTATTTTACTTATATCTATTTTAATATTCTTATCCACATATTTTTCTGTTTTACAAGCGAATTATCAACTACGTATCTGTGTACTTATTTTTATCATTATTGGAGATAAAATTCTAGATTACCATTAACTATATAACTTGAGTATTCCCTTCCCTGGCAATTTTCAGTGCACCGCAAACTACACCAAGAGATTACATCGTTTGAAAGCGGAGCAATCATAAAAACAGATGGTAAAATTTTATACGTAGGTAGGGGTGTGTGTGTGTGTGTGTGTGTGTGTGTGTGTGTGCACGCGCGCGTACAATTATGCACTTGGAGGTTTATGTGCTTGTGTCTAGGATTCCAAGGTATACGGTATGTTAACCAAGCTTTGAACAATTTTCGTAATATTTGTTCTTTACCGGACATTATTAGGAAGACTGAATAAAGATTGTTGAGATGGAGAGGACGTGTCGAAGGCATGGGAAAGGTGAGATATGCATACAGAATTCTGGTATGAAAACCTAAATGAAAGAGATATGTTGGTGCTCTGGAGATTGATATTAAAGCGAACGTTGGAGCTCGGATTTGGAGAATCTAGACAGAAGTGCCTTTCGCATAAATGTTTCATATTTTCGAGGCATTTAATTGTCGTGCATCTTGTTTATTCGTTCACTGAAGGTTTTTACAAGACAGAATTTTCGTGTCAGCTTGCAGGTCTCTGATCTCTCGCTATCACGATATATGACACACTGTGCATATTCTCCGTCTTCAGACTCATACATTTGGACTAATTAATAATTCCAACATTTTTCGGGCTCAGACTGTACATTTTCTTCCGTATTTAGACAATTTAATGAACATTGCACACGAAAAATGATAAATGCTTTTGTTAAGAAATTAACTATGTATTTTTATAACTTATACAGATCAACATGCGTAGTTAGTACACGCAAATAATGGAACTTTCATGTTGCTCTACTGGAAACAAATGTATTCGAAGCGTGAGTTCAGACTTCCGCCGCGAAGTAACTGAGAACTGCGCTCTACTGGGTTATTATGCAGCGCTTAGAGGTAATTTCGTAACACTACCCGCTGCTTCGTTCCCAGTGGCCACGCGGTCTAAGGCGTAGGTCTGCGGCCGCTCCCCTGCTGAGATTGTGGGTTCGAATCCCACCGGCGACATGGACGTTTGTCTGTTGTGAGCGTTGTGTGCGTTGTCATGTAGAGGTCTCTGCGACGAGCTGATCACTCTTCCAGAGGAGTCCTACTGATTGTGGTGCGTTGATGAGTGTGATCTAGAAACCTCGTGAATGATGAGGCCATGGCCCACTGGCGGCTGTAGCGCCAGAAACAAACAAATAACCCGCTGATTAACAACCCAGACGAGCGCAGTTCTCAAATGTGCTCTAAGATAAATTTGAAGTTGAAATAAATTAGAAGGCTCGTACTGTAAGATATGGAAGGAGAATCCCTCAAAGAAATTCCTAAATTCAATTCTGTTTTCTTTCCTGGCTTGTCCCTCTTGTAAACTGCGAAAAAGCTTACATAAATCCAGATTATAATTCATAAATGGTATCTCATTAACGAATCCATTTAACATGTAAATGTGTCTTCATATTCCAGATGTACGTATTTCAGGTTGAAGTCTTAAAATATCTTTAAGAAGCTTTTCTCATATTACGTCTGTTGTGTGTTTCCAGTCCTTTTTCTCAAGGCATAACGATAGATGAGACACTAAATTTCTTGCATTAGTCTTCTGTTGGTCTACGTTTTTCATGCTGAAGCCCGCCAAGTTTAATCAGCTTGAGAGGTCGGTGTTAAGCCTGATTTTCCGATTCCGCAATAAGGGGGTTCCCATGTAAAGCACAAATTGCCCAGAAAATTTGGTAACATCTGAAAACTTACAAAAATGCGACTGAAGATTATATTTTACCCCCACCCCCCATTTTTTTGATAGTGACCTTGCTTCAAGGTGAATTGATCCTGCAGTACTGTGAAATGAAGCAGGCGTGTCTAGCCAATAGGAGCAGCGAGAGGTGTGGCTGCGCGTCTATCTGTCCCGGGGATATAAAGGTTGAGTGTTGGATGTTCGATGTCGCATTGCAGTTCAGTGCTTCGTTGTGGTCACTTGTTTCTTTGCGAGGACGAGTCTGCTAAATTCTGCACATGGCGGGGGGTCGGCCAGGTGGCGGTGCCGACCCATCGCTCTTATAGCAAGTGTCTCCAAAAATTTCAAAATTTTGGTTGCGAGAAACATTATAATATTTTTTTTTTAGTCTTATCAGGCATCTTGTTTTGTGAAAAGTGTCCAGGAAATAATAAGGTTACAGAAATAGGTTTCAAAAATGCTTGGGAATTTAGAAATTTGCGTGGGTTGGACTGGTCTCAGAAAGTTTCAACAAACTGGTGCATAATTAATTTTGACCGTATTAGAGCTAATCAGGTACCACTGAGCTCCGCGCTCTGACGAACAGTCAGCTAACAGTGACGACCATTATTACAAATAACATGAAAAAGACACGTGATTCCAATTTCATTTATCAGTACAAACCATTGATTTAACGCATAAGTTTTAACAATTATTTCTCACAAACTATTTTAAGTTTTACACCCCATTCGATTCCTTTCGGTTATAACGTACTTAAATCAGATCTACAAACATTTACGATTTCGATACGCTTCAAGGGAGATGTCTGTCTTAATTTCTGCACTGTGGTTTGCTACGAATACAAATTCTTTTATTTACAGGCAATATGACCCTCGCAATAATAACTCTTCTCATAAAAATTTAACAGGTGTACTTATATTAAAGACAGACACTGTTAAAATTTGGTTATGAACGCATAGGACCCACTCCTCCCGCTTTTCATGTGTACGTGAAGTGCGAACTGTTTCAGGTGCAGTGTGGTGATAATTATGTGATATTAATGAACAGGGTTGAACACAACTGTGTGATATCACTCATCAGGGAAAATCTGTTGTTGTTATTTTAATGTTGTTGTTCCTGTCTTCAAAATGAGTGAATCCCTCAGCCCCAACATTGTAAGTATCTGAACACTAAGTACCATGTCTTTGCAGAATGCATGAGTATTCTGGGGCATATTGCAAGTTTATAGATTGAAGTATCACTAATAACACAATTTAATTATGGTAATTAATATTGTTGTACAACGTGTCCCAAACACACCACAAACTACACAATAAAATAAAAGAATATGGAAGTATTTTAGAATTATTTTTAACATATTTCGGAAAAATTTGCAGCACAGTAAATATAAAACACCTGATGATGATGATGATGATGATGATGATGATAACAACCTCGAGGCACACACTCTGCTGTGAATATCTTTTGATACTGAGCCTACATGTTTCGATTTAAATCGACATACTTCGAAAGGTCAGTTTTACGGATTCCATGTGTTACTTTCAGGGCGTTGCACTGTATAAAACACTAATAATGTATTGTAAATATGTACAGGTTACGTTGTACAAAGTGTGATATTTATATGCGTGCTTTTTGTTCTACTTCTTTACCTATTTCTTTTAGTGTAGAAGTTTATAATCTGTATTTAAGACTATAATAATGTAATTTCAGTTGTTTATTAAAATTACTAAAATGAATCAAAATTTGTATAAGGTTGCTAGTGAAACCTCTTATTGTGTTTATTTATATATGTCAATATTTTATTGCCATGTAAAGTACACTGATAACTTTTTTCAATTTATATTGATACTTATTATAAAGTATGCGCAGCCATAACTAAAAGTCGATCTGCAAATATAATAACAATTTTGGCCAAAACTTTATCATAATTTGTATTAAGTAGTTGCAATAATCGCCTGAATAGATTTTGATTAAGTTTCTAATAAAGTGTTGCACTACTACAGCACAAGAAGTAGGAAGAGGCGTAACATGGCCAACATAACAAGAAACAGATGCAAACATAAGCATTTTCAACAATTAAGACGATCTTATTTTATAAAGTTTTGGCAATGTTCTTTACAGTGTAACGCCCTGATAATGATATTTGTAATTTGAAATCCAAAAGCCTGCCTCCCTGAAGACGATACATTTAGATCGAAACATGTAGGAGTAAGACCAAACGACGTCGAAAACAGTGCATGTACCCTGATGGTGTTTTTACTTGCTAATGTTTGAGGTGCAGGGTCCTATTTGATTCGATTACAAATATACACCTGGCGTCGTATTTAGGTAACGTTTACAATCACTGGACATGTCTTCCTCATGTGCCAGTGAATTTAGATATTATATAGGTTATTAGTAACAATGAAAACGATTCTGTTTGTGTGACAGACAGGCACAGAGACAGACAAGACAGTTCTCTTTCTCTGTCTGTCCTTCTTCAAGTAAAAGTAAAAGGAGGTAAGTCAACATTGTAGATAAAGTTGGACAAATTTGATACTTTTATTTATTAGTAGACTAGTTGGTTGTTGATCCTGTCTGCAGGTCGTGCAAAGTATTATTCTGCTTTGTTTGTGTTTCACTTGAGGAAGTAGGCGTGGTCAGATTTTGAAACATGTATTTAAGTCATAAAATTGAAACAATATTGAACAACGATAATACATGATATGCATTAATTTCAGAATATTAGTACTGAACTTACGTACATGAATTTATTTTAATACATGGACCGTAAATATTTTATTGTTTTTAACATAACCAAAAAATGCACAATTAATATCATAAAAGTGTATATCAAAGCAATATATAAACTATACTTCTGCATGTTTCGACATTTTCTATCATCATCAGGGAGTATTACATCTGTGCCTCGCTAAGTTGCACAACTTTTCCAAATTATAACTGTTAAAATTATTTTAAAAAATCAAGATATTCCGCATTAAGTTACATAAGTTCTTAGATTATGACTGTAGAAATTACAGTTTTATAAAATTATTAAAATATTTTGTCGTTTTATAATCGAATCCTTCGACGTTACAGTCTCTCGTGCAATTATTATGTGTCTGTTGCTGCATAAACAATCCCTGGTTTGATGTTGCTATTGTACTGGTCTCGCGTGTACACGCCCGACCAGCCATAATCCAAGAACTCATGTAACTTGATGTGAAAAATCTTGATTTTATGAAATAATTTCAAAGGCTGTAATTTGGAAAAATTGTGTAACTGAAAGAAACACAGATGTATTATTCCCTGATGATGACATGAAAGTGTCGAAACTTGTAGGAGTATAGATTACACATTGTTATGATATATAATTTGATTTTATTAATTGTGCATTTGTTGGTTACAAAAAAAATATAAAAATTACCTACATGAATTTAGATGAAATTAAAGTGGATTTGATAAAACGGTATTGGAACTCTTGGTATGGATTTATCTGGCTCAGAATAAGGAGACGTGGTAGGCTGTTTTATACACAATAACGAAATTTCGGATTCTGTATATACGGACTAGCTGTAAAACTGATGTCTATTGGACCGTGCATCATTGTGATAACTGAAGAATAAAAAACCAACTAGATGTCACTTGTTATTTTATTGTACTTCTTATAGGCTCAACATGTTTCGGGCATTACTATGCCCATCATCAGGAGCTCGCGACTATAATGTTGATTACCACATTGGTCGTTTCGTTCTTGGTTTGCTGTGGGTTGGAGTACTTTCCGGGGTGCAGCCCGGACACTACTCCAGCCTAACCGCAGCTAACCTCCAACCCACAGCAAACCAAGAACGAAAAGTCCATTGTGGTAATCAACAGTACAGTCGCGAGCTCCTGATGATGGGCATAGTAATGCCTGAACCATGTTGAGCCTATAAGAAGTACAATAAATTAATAAGTGATATTTAGTCGGTTTTTTATTCTTCAGCTGTAAGACTGTTTGTTTCCCCAGTATGACACTGCTCCATGGAATTAGAACTCTCAGCTGGGCTGAACGTAGTTGTGGGAGGATGCAATGTGGGGTGGTTTGGTGACGTTTCGTACTACCAAGTGACATGACAGAAGGTAATTTGCCGTGTACCTGGAAAGATATCGACTGGTAAGTGAAGAAGGTGCGCCAGGCAGTTACTGACTACAGAATTATGGAACACCGTAAAAACTACGATGTGATAAACAAACACACCTTCGAAGAAGTAACGGAAACATTTACAATTACAACCATTTTATAAATATTCCTTCAATTAGGGACATGTTGTATTCATTACAATTTTATGTTTCCATAATACCCTTCCTTTTCCATGTTTTCACGCAGATTGCTTAGTTACAAAATCGCTTTCCTTTCCTTTCCTTTGATCTTCGGTTCTGAACCTGTGATTTACAATTCAATGAGCGTGCCAGTTTGTTTCACTAAACCAGTCAGCTTGTGTGTCCCTCTGTGTAATCTAATCCTATAGCACGTTTTACAGTACAACAGATACACGAGATTATGTTAGCCAGTTAAATGTGTTGTTACTTAAAAGCCAAAAGTAATTATTTTTAAAATTTCTCCATTAACACTCGTAAGTCCTATGAGAGTGTTGACCAAAGTACGTAGTTTACAGAAGGGAATGTATTGCTTTTAGTGCGATTCTCTAACACAGCTCATGGTTGTTTAGAAACTAGTTTTAAAATTAATGGCATAGGTTACGTTCCATTAGGCAATATGTTATTTAAAGCAGACCCATTACAGGCCCGGAGGGTTCTAGGAAGTTAAGTTTCCCAGATTTCGTGACAACGGCACAGGATGTTGGTAGGTTGTCAGCCTTACGCACCGGCCGCCTTTAACCCCAGAAAATGCTCCTGGTACTCATTTCTGTTAGAGGCTGAGCCCAGTGCCATAGTGCAATCGGAAGGATGACACCAGCTGGGATTGAACCAGCGACCTTCCAATTTGTAGCACGACACCTTAACCACTGTGCTACCGCGGTCCCCTAGGCAAGATATTATTTACGTACTCGTGTTTTTAGACGCTGTGGAGAAGTGTCCCCCCCAATGTGTAATGGTAATTCATACAGTTATTTCGTCCATTCAGATTTTGAAAACACTTTACATAAATTGAAAACTTAAGAAGACTTCGGTAGTAGTATTCTTCTAATATACCTCTAGATATTGGTATGGAAACTCGAGAAATAGACGAAGTTATCCAGTGGGTACGTCTGGAGAATTATTTATTAACACACAGGGGAAACATGCCTAAGAAACTTTGTTAGAAATTAAATTGTTTATTTTGACACAAGAGAAAATATGTTCGCTAGCAAAATGAAGGAAAAATGATAAAACAAGTGGTTAAAAAACATTGGAATATGCAGCACAGATAATCTAAATCTGCAGGTAAGATGCCCACTTTGTCCATCCAAACGTACAATTTGTTGAACCTGTGTGTTGCTTGTGGTGTAAGTACAGTATTGCTACAGGAGAAAGTAAAGTCCGAACAACTCGGAACGCTTGTGGAAGAAAACCTTATTCTTTGATGATCCGAATGAAGTGTGTTTACAGTAAGATGAAATAGGGCCTACAATCATAATACCGTCATGGACATCTTAAACACTCGTTTCTACGATCCAGTAATTCTGAGCCGCTAAAGTCCTCGAACTGGTGTAGATGGTCATGGGCAACATACTTTTCTACATTGATTGTTACGATTATTTTTTTAGGGTTTCTAGAAAATCACTCTAGAGAAATGTTACTGGAAACGATGGACATGTTGAACATATTTTTAAATAAAAACCAAAGCAAGTGGTAGATGTACTGAAAACCTAGAACAGAACTGCTAACCTACATGTTATTAACTGCAGGTTTAATTGTATTCTTTGACTGTGTATATACTTGCTATGTGAAATATGTGTTAGGTATATTAATAATTGTCCGAGGAGATGTAACACAAAGCAGTCTATTTATTATTCTGCAAGTTCACTCTACATGTTTCGGGTGTCAACCATACCCATCGTCAGGATTACACAAAACTGTTACTACAGCCTCTGGTAGTGGTCATATTTTTTGTGCAGCTACCTCCCTCCAACGTGGCCAAGCTAGCCACTTCAGTTGTCTGTAATTACATAAAACATATTGTTAGAAATAAGCAGCAAAATATAGAATTCGCCCTACCCCTTAAAATTATGTTGTCCTAAATATCTGTTTATACAAATAGAGTCTTGTGGTTCATTAGACCGTGTAGGATAACAAGTTTGTTTCTACAAACCCGGAAAACCGTTATTTGAGCAACACTAGAAATGGACGCGTGAAAGCGTGAAAACGTACTCGCTTTGTATTTCCTGGACAACGTAGTTCGTGTTCTGCTCAAGAGGTGGCACCAAGCTTGTGCGGAGTGGACTGCTGTCAATCGATTGTAATGAGAGGGGTGTTGTCTACCTCCTTTTTTGGATTTCGGAATTCATCTGATAAGTTTCAGTCGTCTTTAGTGGGTGTTATATTGAAACAACTTCATGTTGGATGTCTTCTCACGTTTTTGTATTTGGTTATTCTGAATTTCTTGTCATCGCTACTCATCACTTCCAGGAATATGTAGTATCTGCTGGGCATGAAGGCGCACAGCTCCACCTTTTCTAAACCTTGGCTGTAGGCGGGTATCAGTGGTCAGCTTTACGCCTCGGCCGCTTTACTCCCGGAGAGAGCGACCTGCGTTACCCGTTGGGTAGACCGCTGGGTGAGACCCATCGATCGGCATGCTGTGGAGAACTGGAGAATATTTAGTGCCTGCCAGGAATAGAAACACGATTCATCGGTCGTCCACCCCGAACCTATTAACCATACTGTCTATACTACTTCGAAACTTCCCCTCGTCACTGTTGCAAGTGTAAGCTAACTTCTAAGGATTTTTTTTCCCACGAAAACCTCTTGTCTTCCCGCTGTAGAAGTCCAATAGATTAGTGGCATTGCACTAACCTGCGTTTAATTAGTATTAACGTATATTTTGATAACTTTATTATTCCCTCTACTATTGCCTAAGTATAATGCTGCATTCACATCGTCATCTCTTCGTGACCATTATCAACGGACAGCTCTACTGGCCTGCTGTCGATCCAAGTTCCTACTGAAACCTCGTAACTGCTCCGTCCATCTTCGTATATTCTATTTCTCCTTGTCCTACTGTTTCGGTTGTACTTTTCAAGTCTGAATTACATAATTTGAATGAGGAGTAACTTTTCTCCTTTCTTCACGTTTGTTCCCAGCCATTTTCTGAAAGAAAGAGAGGGATTGTAGTGAATGGCCCTGAGTGTCCTCTTCCGTGTCCAGTTTTCCTGAAATTTTTACGAATTACGTGACTTTTAAGGACCATAAGTATTACCGTGGCTGATATGAATTCCTGCCGCCATTTGACTTTTTTTATTAGGAATAACTAACTTCACTCATGACAGACTGCATGTAAATCGGGAAATGTTTAAGTCATTGGACCCGATGGAAGAGAAAAACACGAGTTTTTAACGTCAATTTGAACTCTGATATTTTGTCATTCAGTAGTTTCTACAGATAATGACAAATCTACCCGCTCCACTGACTTCTTCTGTACACATGAAGGGCCACATCAGAGGGAGAGGAGAGCGGGCAAGTTCTATTTTAATGTCACTTGAAGAACCAGAATTAGCAGGGTGAAAATTCTCTTTGATTAGAATTAATAAAGCGCACATAATGGGACGCAGAGAGATATCACGTTTCCTTCATGTTGCATTTGGATGTTGCAGAATTTGGTGCGTTTAAGTGCGGAGTGGGCTCTTACTCTTTGCTATGCTACCGACTGTGTTTATGTGACTTTCACAGACAGAGAATTTTGAGTCTTCTTGCTTTATATTTCTTAAGCATCAAGCAATACTTTTTTTTATTATCTCCTAGAATTTTGCAATCTGTCCGGAGACATTCAGCAATCGTATTGACAGTCACTATTAATGACATATAGGAAATACATCCAGTGATACATCTCTTATTTAAGTGCAATCACAAATGATTGGGTATGATGGACAATACCTAGAAATCGAAATTTAGGGAAATTCATAAAGCAGGCAAATAGCAAGTACACGAAATTCCTTGAAATGTCGACAATTGGTCGGCTGTTTCATACAATCCATGATCTGATCCTCCCAATTTCCGCGTCTCTACTAAAATATCCCGTCATTTCAATCAAGTTCTGTATCCCGTTATTTACTGATATACATTAAATTTTAAATGCTTTTGACAAATAAAAATTCCGCCTTTTGCCTACCAAATTCATTTACGTGTGTTTCTTATAACTCTGAAGAGACATCACTTCTTACTATAAACATCATCAACTACTCATAATTGTTCTCGAATGGTACGAACTCAAAATTTATCAAACACTTAGATTATGGAATTAAAGTGTAGAGATTTGAAAACAAATTTCTAAAAAAAATATTTGCGCATTGATATGGAAATGGAGGTATAACATTGTGAAGGCTCTATTGGTGCCCTTACGGTGGACTTTAAAACGCCCCTGGTCAAATTTTGACAACCAAAGCATGTATGGAAAGACATGAGTGCAAATGTGCGTACTGAAAATAATATTCTTGTTTTTCTGTGGCGCTGCGCCCCAACGCGGGCTATGGCCTCCTTATTCTAGAGTTTTCTAGATCACACACAACCACACACCACGATAGGTTGGACTTCTCTGGACGAGTGATCAGCTCGTCTCATAGACCTCTACCTGACAAAACACAACACTCACAACAGACAAACACGCATGCCCACCAGCGGGATTGGAACCCACAGTCTCATCAGGCGAGCTGCTACAGACCTACGCCTTAGGACGCGCTCTGAGAATAATGTTTACGAAATTGTACAACCAGTCTGTGAGAGTAAGTTACTTAATAAGGCGTTTGTTCTCGTTATTATTTCTAGAGGTCTATTTTCACCTTAGAAATTTTATATTCGACTTGTTATACTAATTGAATCATGTCACGGGAAATGTTTGTGAGTTACATACTCCAAATAGGGGAGTAAAATTCTTTCACATTCGTGAATTTGATTTTTTATTTGATTATTTTAAAAGTTAAAGAACGAAGTACGAGGAAATTCTTATCAACTAAAGTGTCTTTAATAAACAACTGAATTTGATGAAAAATTACAACCTACACGTAGACCCCTAATCAAATGATACAGAACAAGGGATAGATTGTTGGACACCATTTTGTGCTAAAAAATCGTTATCGTACTGAAATTTTATTATTCCGAAAATGGTCGTGAGAGTATTTTTAAACAAGAATACACTTCCAAATTTGGTAAACTTCTATATCGGAGGTAGACTGATCAGCGCATTCCCTATTTTACTACTGACATTTTCTAAGTGGAAGTAGTAGTAATAACCGTTTAAAATCGTCTACTTGCCTGTGTATGCGTTAGAATGTATAGAGGCTCCTACGAAACTGATATGTTCACTGATAACTTCTAAATTGCACGAAATTTATCTGTCGCAAAATAAACACTTGAATGCCTAAACTTATATAATGAAACTAACACATGCACCTTTAAAATATGTTTTATCACACTAGAATATCCCGGTTATGTGATTAAAATATCTGAGTCCCCGTTTAATGGATTGTTTCTTTTTGGTTACTCAGTCTAGTTGATACATTCTACTAAGAGGCAACAAGAAGGGCATGCAAGATGCAACTTGCAGTACTCCTTGCCATGCCGACCAGCAGATTCAAAACACTGATATTTGGTATTACGAGAATGTGCTCTCTCGAATCAATACCCTACACATTCGACTACTGCTACCACTGGGGAAGTGAATCACCCCTCACGTTTCTTACTTGTCGACCCCTAACTATGTACAGACTCGATTTATTTCCGACACGATCTGACATAGCTATTTCTGTATGGAGTTTCAGTCCGATCTATTATCATGCTTGTCGCCGTGGTCAGGAACTAGTATTATCAGATGCAAAATAAATAGGCATAGTGTGTTCTGAAGGTAAGAATTTTCTGAGAAATGATATACTTCGGTGGCACCGTAGTGTAAACATATCGGGGATCGTCAGTAGGCCATTCGGACTCTGAAAGGTTCATCAGACTAGTGGTTCGAAAGAGCAGCTACATTTGCGTCAAGAAAGAATAAGAACAAAGTCGCGTTTGAGGAGTCAGAATTCCTGCTTTGTTGGTTGAAGAAATCCAACGAGATGCAACAGTATGCAAATATTTATTTACTGCTAAATTACTCTACATGTTTCGGGCTTCCATCGCGCCCATCATAAAATGTGACCACGTGGTCACGTTTGAGGAAGCTTGCTCCCCAGATAGTACGATCTGTACCAGAGGCTGCAAATACTGCTTCGTGTTCTGACCTCCTAGTTCTAATCACGACAGAGAAACCGAGTGAGGTCTGTCGTGTTATTTCACAGTGTCTGCCAACATATGTCACTATTTTACCCCATATTAGGCTAAGACGGCGCAAGGTGCTGGACAACTACAACCCAAGATGGCTGGTGTGATTATGGGTCAAAGTTCTGTGTGTGTCAGTTCGTGTTTGGATAGAGACCTTGGGACTGTTTGGTGCCCCTTTCAGTAACTAATAAATGTCTAATACAGTATATTTGCTTTAAATTTATTATGCATTGAATAATCTAGCTCAACTTACCTGACGAATACGAAAGCAGATGTTTGGAAATTACCGATCGTAACTTCTCTCACCAGCTTATAAACGGTTTTTTTAAAGCCGTAATTATAAAATCCTTTCTTACACTTACAGTTCTTTATTACATTTTATTTGCTGCGCCGTACGACATATTGTAAACTGTTATCTGTATTCCTAGATATATACTTACGTAATATTGTTGCACTTCTGTATACCATGTATTTATATTAAGATTAATCTGTCATTACAGCCAACAAATTAGTGGCTCTGAGATTGGGATAACTCAACTATTTGACAGTATCTCCAATACGAATTCGCCCAGCCGGGGTCTTGTAAAGTTTTTCGATGCAAAAAGACAAATGGAAGGACCGAAATTTTAAAAATCACTTTAGGTAAAATGACATAAATATTTACGTAAAATAATGACATTTAAAATTAAAATACATTATAATAATCTGCCTGTATTTGTCCAACAAGTAATATTGAACAAATAAAAATATAGAATGTTCAGTGTCCCTTGTCCCAGAAATATATCAGCACCTCTCGATTTGAAGCAAACATGGTCCTTCGAAGTGACATTCTCTCCACGTTGCTAAGAGATTCGCCGCGCCGTAATGGTATCACCTGTACTTTAATATGCACGAATATTCTGGAACAGTCTTATGCAACGAAGTTGTGAACAAAGTGAGTTTGACATTGAGAGGTTTTGACGAAGGTTCTGAAATTGAATTAGAACTGTGACTGTGAACTACTGCATAAAGTTACTTCGCTGCCGCTCTGAGTTTCATGGCGATGACGTGCCCATTTCAAGAGTTTAGTCGCCGACTTCCGTGCCGGACGACCACCTATCATTTGGTAGTCAGCAGGAACTGGGGAAGAATTTTCTTCGACCACTTGGGATTTCCCCGTCAAGGATTATTCTACTAGTGCTCTGTGGTTCTGTATCGTTAAAAAAAACAAAACCTTTATAACAGACGGGCCTGGGTTCTTATCACCAAGGAGTGTGATCTCGTGACACTTGTAAGATGCAAAATGATAAAAAGTCTTTCAGGTTCACTTCAGTTAACTTACGAATATGCTTTACAGCAAAAAAATAAAGCAATCTAACTCCATGTAACAGTCGTTTTTGAAAAACTGACAGTTCTTCACTTATTCAAGAAATTCCTTACATTTCATGTAAAGTGATTTTCATCGCCATGTGCATAAGAGACTGCCACTAGTTTATATCCTGAGCCAGATCAATCCAGTCCACAGCATTCGCTTTTGCTTCTTTAATAAATATTTTAAATAATAATGATAATATTAATTGTAATAACCAACATAAACGCTACAGTACGAGTATGTTAAATTTTATGTTTTGCTGACCGCGAATTCTGGTACGACTCTGCGTAAATGACCAACTTGATGCACGATTACGTTATATAATACGTTTATTATTATAATCCTCTACATGTTTCGAACAACTCTGTGTTCTTCATCAGGAGGTCAAATTGTATTAATACAGCATCTGTTATAGTATTCTCTGTAAGTGGTCGTCCGGTGTGCACACCGGACGACCACTTACAGTAACACTCTCCTATGACTCACTACTGACTCACGAATCGCTAAAACAGACACGGTTTTTCCAGTGACCGTAACCCGTCTTATTCCTTGCAGTGCAAATAATAGTCTAAAAATCTGATAACTGGCCCATCTGAATATGTTATATAAAGTAAAGTAAAGTGATCCCGTTACAGGCCCGGTGTGGTCCAGAGGGTGGGTAGAGGTATAGCTGTACTCTTCCATGACCGCGGCACTAGAAGGTGGTGAGTGGTCAGCAACACGCCCCGGCCGCACTTTACCCCCAGGAAACGCCCGTACCCATTGTACAGGGGGCTGGGTGGGCCTCAGGGCCGGTCTGGAGGGGCGAAGAATCTCTTTCCCAACGGGATTCGATCCCGGACCGTCCAGCCCGTAGTCAGTCGCTATACCGACTGAACTACCCTGCCCATCTGAATATGTTATGTACCGTACGAAAGTCGAAGATATTGTGTGGATTAAATTTCATTGGACATAGCATTAAAAATCATGATTGAGGGCATATGAAATAAGGGGAAATGTAAGCGCATCGTTTTCCTAATTGTCAGAGCTTCTAACACGGCCGTACTCCCCCATTTCGGAGTGACGCAATAAATGAACTTAAAAAGCCCTGTTGCTTTCTCACCATCCGATGGTCACACAAATTAGCGACAGCAGAATGAAGACAACAAAGAAACAAGTTTGACGTAAACTATTTATTTCATTAAACGAAGACAGAATGCAAAACCCTTTGGTTATAGAAAGAAAACTTCCCACCTACGTCAAAATAAATATAAAACAAGGCTAACTGGAATTTGTTGACTTGTTAGCCATTTGATAAATATTGGTATAATAATACAAAGGGATTCAGACGCAGGGTCCTAATGTTGTTTTCATTCTCTGAATATATTTGGTGTTCTTCGATTGCTTTTTTGTGGTATGAAAGTTGTTATTCTCGGAAGTATGTTGTAATTGTCTGAATGTTTTTTATCTCAGAATTTTTGGATTATTTTCGGAATGTTATTTTTATACTTTGAATTTTCAGGTGATACATCCCCGTTGTGTTTTCAATAATTATATATATATATATATATATATATATATTCTATACTGTAAAGAGTCCCTTTTTCTGAATTTTGCTACTGGTTTTGGAGTGATGATTTTTTTATCTGTATGTTTATGTCATTGTTCGAGTGTTGTTATTTGGCGTTTGTATGTTATACTCTGAGAGTATGTGTTATTCACTGAATGTTTATTTTATTCTCGGAATATAGTTGTTTTTTGAACGTTTATATTATTCTCTGAATGTTTGTATTATTGTCACATGTTGTTGTTGTTACATTTTGAACATTTTTATTCTCTGCATATTTGCGTTTTTCTCGGAATGATTATATTATTCGCTGAATGTTGATATTTTCCGAGTGTTGCTGATGTTCTCTGAATGTCAGTATTCTGTGAATATTTATGTTATGCTTTGAAATTTGTACTACTCTCTGAAAATTTTTGTTGTTCTTTGGTTGTTTGTGTTGTTATCTTACCAAGTGTTAAAAGCGTCAGGACTTCTTTGTCTTGCGTATGTCAGTATTAACGTATGTAGCAGAAAAATATGAATGTTATAGTATAGTAAAATTCTGAAGTCTGGGGCTTAAACCCAGGGCCCGTTTACTCGAGTTGGTGAAGATTCCACAAATCTTAGACCGCGCTACCTTTTCTATGGAAAATATTTTACTCTACGGTCGTAATAGTTGGAACATTTCCATTGGGAACACAAAATCTTGGTTTCGTGTTTAATGATGGATAGCCAGACCGAGTAAACGGCCATGTAATCCCCACTATATAATTGTCTGAATGAGCTGGTAACTAGTCGTATGGATAACGCAATCCCTGCTGTAACATAACCCAATTTTTTTACCGTTTGGACAAAACGTTTTGACTTTAGTTTCTGTTCTGAGCAAATTAGTCCATTTCAAGCCTTGGAAATTATTAAATGAAAATAATTACTTTTACCTTTTTTTCACATCTACGCTTAGGTTTACGCCATGGCCCCTTTCCTTGAGGACTTGAAATGAAAATTCAGTAGGCCTACGTGTTTCGTATATTTTCAATCCGTGCTACATACCTTTCCAGAAATTTTATGCAATATAAATTTCATTACTTCTTCTACAAAAGTAGTACTTAGGCTATTTCGCCATCTTTTCTCTGGTTAACAGGATATCTTCTTACCATGTGTTTTAGTATGGCTTTTTTCATTCGCTATCTTTTAGTCTATTCAGTTCTTCCGTTATTCAGACATCAGGAATAAAATATTTCTCAGCGCTGCAATAATTTCTTGTTTGTATGCTCTCGTAACTATTTCAAAAGGAACAGTTTTTTCCGAGTGCATTCTTTACAACAACAGCTATGCCACGGTATATCGTATGAGGCTTCTTCTTTATTTTTCTCCATAGAGATCTCTTTTATTACTACCAGGGGAACCGCTGCTGTCACGTGATCTCCCGGCGGATGCAGGCTTTTTACGCAATAAACTGCAGTGTTCCGAGAGACGATAAAGGAAAGATGCTGTAGTATTTCTCTGCCAATGAAATTTCCCATGGAAGCTACATATCTTAATAAGACATGTGTTTTACTTTCTCTTCAAACTTTGCCTCACGGATTTTTTAAAATAAATTAAAATTTTAAATTGAAAAGTAGAATAAATGTTAATAAGATTTCATGAATGAACATCGAATTTGTTTAACAAATAATGATTCACACTTCCCACATCATGCTAAATTCGGTCCTAATCTCTCAAGTGGTTTTGTAGATGACCCAGAAACACTTAAATACAACCAATAGTAAAAACTGCCTGGCATGTTATTGTCCCTCACTGTTATTCATGTTATGTAAACCGTGCAAACAACACTTTGTAACACCATCCACAGCTCACTGCAGTTGCCACTGACAACGGAGAGCTAAAGATCAGTGAGATATATTTGTATACTCGTAACGCACTAGCGTTTTGCTTAGCCTGAGCATTTACACAAACTTACCTTTACTATCCGTTTACTTCGGTTTGTCTGTTGAAATAAATAAATTTTAAATATTACCACGAAACTGTCTAACAATCTTAAAATACATTTAGTACAGTCATTTCTTACAAGCAATGTCCATAGGTACAGGCAGTCCTCTTCATCTGTTTTAGCACACAATGATTGAGAAATTTCTGTGCAGCTCTATAATAGGTCCATAACGTTAAAAAGTAAAATTGTGCCCTAGAAAAGGCCGTAAAGGCTCAGAGCGGAAGTAGAGGAATAGCTCTACTCTATCTTCAACCCCGGTGGTAGATGGGGCGAATGATCAACGCCACGTCCCTTCCGCTGTTCCCATTCTATAAGAGACTGCGTGGACCACAGGGCCGGACGCATTCAGCAAATCTACTCCCTCCGGGATTCGGTCCCCGGACCATCCCGTCCCGTAGCAAGTCGCTATACTGACTAAGCTATCCCATCCCACGCTCCACATTACGAAGGGCGTGCATACCAGTGCCTTGAAAATAAAATATCTATATTGAACAGCTCTTGTCAATATAATTTTATGTAATGAAGTGAATCCTGATGATCTTCATGTTTGCAGCGAGCATAAATGACAATTAAACACTTTATTATCCAACAAATGCACAAATATGTAATTCGTAGATATAATTGAAATTATAAAATATTTTAAAGTGCTCCAACATGTTTCGGATCACAAAGGATCCATCATCAGGGAGCCTTATACAATACTTAGCTAAAATTACAATAATGGTTCTATCGTGTCCGTTGACATGGACCTAGGTCCATGTCAACGGACACGATAGAACCATTATTGTAATTTTAGCCAAGTATTGTATAAGGCTCCCTGTTGATGGATCCTTTGTGATCCGAAACATGTTGGAGCACTTTTAAATATTTTATAATTTCAATTATATCTACGAATTACATATTTGTGCATTTGTTGGATAATAAAGTGTTATAGAGTTCTGATGATGTTTACGTAAAAGTTTTATGGCTTATTAAAATTATTTTCCGAATTAAACTGCACTGAGCACTTGGGATTGTTTTAAAATACAGACTACTATTTATATTAGAATATTTCTGTGAAAAATACTAAGGATACCGCAATAGGTTGAAGTACTTTGATCTAATTCCAGTGACTTACAAATTATTGAAATGCTACTTGTGCATTTTGGGTAGTGCTTCATACAAATGCGTGCACAGATTTTCTTTAAGACGTGAAGTTTACGGGTCATTATCCGCGTCACACTTGGCCCAAAAGAGAAGCTTCAGGACCCTTCCTCTGTCCGTTTATGCACCTTGTATCGATCCTGATGCTGGAAGCAAAGACCGCTTCCGAAACATTGCTTCTTGATCGGACTTTGACGCTGCCAGTCTCCCGAGAAATTCTAAGTAGTTTTCATTACGTGCCCTGCCTGTTTAGAGTAAATGTAAGAATAAAAATGAACTGCAGAAAGTGGGCATGTTTTACAGTTTTCACGCAATGCCCCATTGTTCACTGCCTGAACGGTTGTGGAGATAAATAAACTATCGTATTGAATCTGCTAATCCTGCACGATTGAAGCCCTCGTAAATATATAAGTTCATCATCGTGCGACGAATGCTTCAATACATGATGCACGAAAAGAATTTCTCGTCTAGACACGCAGCGCTTATTGCACGTCCGCCACTGATCAGCTAAAATTGGCCGCTGGCCCGAATTCAGGATAAGACGCTATTTATAGTGAAATGCGGGACTGAATTCAGTTAGTGGAGCAACTCCGAAAGAAGGCGTGTTGTGATGTGCGTGCATTGTGTTGAAATGCTAGTGATATTACTGATGATTTAATGTTCTGTGTTGGTGCTCTAGGTGTGATATGATTGAGCCTGCTTTCATTCTCTATTGATGGACACATCCTAATTTATTACTATCTATAGTCCTATTCTCGTATCCGACCCATCGTGATCTTCTATACTGCTGGAAGCAATTAACAGTTTTCTCATCTTCGTATATAAAACCTGATGTAAAAATGACGTTTTTATAAGATAGGTTCTGAATTTTATGAAAGGATATGAATTTATCATGTTGGGTTTTGTGATGCTTATGCATCGTAGGAGTGAAGTTTACTATGAAATAGCACGGTGTGAAGAAAATAGTTGTGTAAATAATTGCCTTTGTGTAACAGGAAATATTAAAACGTAAATCATAACTGAGCTTTTCAAAGGGCAAAGAGATTTTATCTATGAAATGAGGGGGGTTTAAGGAGCTTTGTGTCCAACGGCAGAAATATATATATATATATATATATATATATATATATATATATATATTCAGTATTTCAAACGATCATTTTACAGTACTGTGTAAAGTACAATTTAATAATAATAATAATACATTTGTACTACATTTATACTGGGAAAAGTTATTAATTTTCTTTTAATATTTGAAGTCATCTTATAACAGGTTCAGGCATAACGTTCACCAGTGTTTATTTCTTACACACATAATCATACTTGCGTCTACTTGACTCGGGACACCTTGGTCTGACAACAAAGTCATAAGGATGATAGAGACGTAAATGTACAACTCGTGGTAACATACAAAATCCTAAATGGAACACTCACTAAGAACGTTGCTAATAAGGCCGAGTAATGTGTGACTGGTTGTTGCGTCTATTTCAAACTCTTGTTTGATCAATAGACGTTGTGGGCTGCATTTCGTCCAGTGGTGAGGGAGGAAGTGATAAACTGTGAGTCTTCAAAATTGTTGTTGCTAATTTATGTTAGTAATAAAAAAAAGTAAAGTGATCCCGTTACAGGCCCGGTGTGTCCCAGAGGGTCGGTAGAGGTATAGCTCTACTCTTCCATGACCGCGGCACTAGAAGTGGGTGAGTGGTCAGCAGCATGCTCCGCCCGCACTTTACCCCCGGAAAAGACACGGTAGCCATTTTACAGGAGGCTGGGTGGACACCAGGGCCGGTCTGGATGGGCGAAAAATCTCATCCCCACCGGGATTCGATCCCGGACCGTCCAGCCCGTAGTCAGTCGCTACACCGACTGAGCTGCCCAGTCCACTATGATGATGATGATAATAATAATAATAATAATAGTTACGGTAATAATAATAATGGTTTCATAATAATAGGAAAAAAAGGGTGAAAATATTAAAGGATAAAAACAGTATAGTCAAACACATCATTTATTTTATGGAGGCTACATGTTTCGACCCTTTATAGGGTCATCATCAGACCTTCTTTTGAATCAAGTCAGTGAATGCTGCTTACATGTTGGGATCCCGACTATGCTTACAAATAGCAGAAACATAACATATCTAACAAATGAATTACATAAAATGGATGTGATTGTTTAAAATTTAAGAGGTAAAATATATGCTGAGTGTTGTAGAGATCGCGGTTATGGTAAAACAGTTCACTTTGGTTCCTTCGATGTGCTCAGTACATCGAAGGAACCGTCCCGCCTCAGACGAATTTGGAAGACCATCATACAGTAAACAACAAGTATTCTTGTGTTGAATATATTTCAAGTATGTGAATTTTGTTCTGTGGACAGAAAACCGGTACTTGTATCAAGGTAATCAGTCAACTCCGAGAATTTCCACAACCACTGAACAACGAATCACCACAGCTCATTACAAGAGGCGATAAGAGATACAAAAAACCAGAGCCCCCCCGCATGTTCTACACAAGGATAGCGTAAGACAACACCTCACACCCGCAACATACAGCAATTCCACAAGATATGCCCCGCTTCTCCGAGACTGACAGATGTTACTTGTAACACCAAAAAGTTCACGCTAACAAGGGACAACTTCAGCTTCTTCAGAAGTTCACACAGGCCCAAAGTGAACTGTTTTACCGCAACCGCGATCTCTGCAACACTCAGCCTATACTTTAACTCTTAAATTTTGAACAATCACATATATTTTATGTAATAAAATTATTAGATATGTTATGTTTCTGCTATTTGTAAACATAGTTCGTATCCCAACATATACGCAGCATTCACTGAATTTATTCAAAAGAAGGCCTGATGATGACTCTATAAAGGGTCGAAACATGTAGCCTCCATACAATAAATGATGTGTTTGACGTATACTGTTTTTATCTTTTAACCCTTTAAAAGCCGAATTAAGTCCCATCTGCCATTTGCTGGCATTATTAACAGCTCACCATATTCTCCACGTTAGCAGGATAATGGTTATTATTTAAACTCTTAACACATCGGGATGACTTCAATAAAAAAAGGGACGAAACTTTTTGGAACAACTCCTCATTGTCCACACAAAAACATGCGTATTGGCGTTTGTATTATAATCCAGAACTCATTAAAATAACTTTAGGAAAGGAACGAACTCAAATGGATGAATACGTAGATTCTGCCATGCCAAGTAAAACGCGTGAACAATTACAAGTACAGACGTAATTCAGATAGTAATGTCACATGTTTAGGTAACTTTATCACAAGCAGGGGTGAAGGAGATGTTTGTTTTCGGTGCTGGCTCTCTGTGGCACTGACGGTCGTCGTTAATTGTAGCAATTATCTAGCTAATCGCGGTGCATAATATAATTAAATTACCGGTCAAAGGCCGACAATTGCTTCCAGCAGCATTTGACATTAGACCTTCGACACGTTATGCTCCTCATCCCTGACCTTACCTCACCAGTGCAGTCATAAACATTGCTAATTAATCTGAACTGATGAAAGTGTGGTAATGAGTCTTAACTGAAATTAACTCGAACTTAGTCCCATTCAACACTGAAGCCTGTCCTCACTTGAAAACGCTATTCAAATGCAAACATTGTAGCAATGTGCAGTGACATATGTATTCGTAACAGATTTAAATTCTCATTTATCTTGTCATTGAAAGCCATATTGAAAGGAGTTACGTATGGCATTGTGCATTTCAGGACTCCGAAGGATTAGATAAAAGGGTTCAACACTATTAATGCGACTACTTTTATACGTATTTGAAGATATCAGAGAAAGAATGTATACCATTTGGAATAGTTCATTAAGTATCATCCTAGGGAATTATTTCGCTCGGTTTCCTGATGATTATTATTATTATTATTATATTTTTTCCATTTTTCTGAAGTTGTGAATTTACAAAACATTTGTAATACTATAAAAACTGTAACAATATTAAGAGGTTTGTGCTTGTATTGCGATATTTGAAGTCCTTACACTGGCGTCACTGTAGATTCAGGTTTTGTGGGATGTTAAACTGTGAAATCAGACTTGTGAGTATCCGAAGTTTAGGAAGCACTACGATCATCCGAAACGTCGGGAATTACAACCCCATTTACTTAGCGTAACATCGCAAAAGTCTTCAAACAATATTGCTGTTGCTTCCTTATTAGTGCTATTGCAATGTTAGTATATCTGATAACAGGGCTGTCAGCAATACCGAGGTGGAAAATTCTACAAGACCGTAATACACGTGGCACTTTACAGGAAAATCAGAACTTTTTTTCTGAAATTCTGATACCGCAAACTTTGTAGTGGCGCAGATAGAAACCTCGCTGATGTAGATCAGGGAAGCTAACCTTAGAAAAATGAAATCTTCACATATCCACATTGTATATCGACTTCCTCCAGCTGCCCGTTCGATGAGTGCTCTTTCTGCTCTTCAGCTCCACTTATTTTCACAACATCCATGTATTCCTCTGTAGATACACATAAAGCTGCCAATACAACTCACATTATCACTTGTTCCCTGACGAATAAGCACTATTTTTCTCCAAAACCCCACAACATGTCAAAAGCCAGACGTGCATTCAAGACTCATAACAACAGGAAATTTGTTGCGATGCAGCACACTAAATACCATCTGCACTGGGAGGACTGCACTAGACAGTCGATTTAAAGTACATTACTGGAATTTACGTAATAACATTTTGTTGTGCTAACATTTTAAAATCTAATTGTTACTACAACACAGATGGTTTTCTTGCTTTTAATTGTAAAGATTATTTTTAATATTTTGACGTTTTGCTGACCGTGCATTTCAGTACATTTATCTCAGTAATTAACCAACTTGATGCACAAAGTTTTGTTTTACAATAGAGGCATGAAATATTGTAAAACAAAAATTTTGTGCATCAAGTTGGTTAATTACTGAGATAAATATTTTTAATATATTCCATACTCGTGTATTAAATTAAATATAAAGTACACCAAGGAACGTATTTTGGTAAAATACATTTCAATATATACTTATAATCACCAACATGTTTCGGTAGTGTTCACGACCATCATCAGGGTATCTGAAGTCAAACCTGATACGAAACACACCTATTTACATTCAAAGAAACAAACACATCCTGTTTTACCTATTTTCAAAAACAATTTGAATTATATTTTTTTTAACAATCTATAAACCGACACTGTATTAAAACAGGAAGTACCCATGACATTAACCATAACACCAAATGTTTTCACCAGTGTAGATTGGCAGTTTATTTTATATTTTATTGGTATTCTTTGAGACCATCTGATGAAGGTCGCTACACGTTTTTGATTATCAGTACTTAATAAAATATACGTTGCCAATGTACATTCTTTGGTTTATAATATATATTGTATAGATTATATTTATAAATATCTGTACACTTATAAAATTACGATAGACGTACGAAATTATATTTGTGTATTATATGACGCAGTCTGAAATGTTGTTTTAAATTTACGTTCTGCGAATTACTAACTTCAGCAAAATATAATTACTGCCCTTTACGCTTGGATAATCTCCCTCGTTGCTATGTCATGGAGGTGCTATGACTCACAAATACCGCGCTCAGAGGGGAGAAGTAGCAGACGTTTTGTAAGTTACTGCATAATGCAACAGTGACGTCATTCGTATGGTTTATTACACAACAGCCGTCACTGCTTGGTCTGAAGTAGAGCTACAGATGTACGGATCTCATATGCTAGTAACTGTCGTCGAATAAATAAAGAAGCTGAAATTTCCGTATTTTTAATGGTTGTGTCAAGTTAGAAGCACCTGTATTGCTTCACTGAAGTGAATTGATATGAAACCATCTAACTGGTATTGTCACCGCTCATTTAAGAGTGAGCCCCTTTCGGGAAAAAATATTAGCTGCTAATTGAAATTACAGCACGTTAAAAGAGATGATGCTGATCGCTTCTGTCCGGTATTAGGTTTAATGATGCAAAGATATGTAAATTAAACTGTACAATAGAAAACCAACTAGATGCCACTTGTTATTTTATTGTACTTCTTATAGGCTCAACATGTTTCGGACATTACTATGCCCATCATCAGGAGCTCACGACTATGATGTTGATTACAATATTGGCTTTATCTTTCTTGGTTTGCTGTATGTTGGAAGTAAGGTGCAGTTAGGCTGGAGTGGTGTCCGGGTTGCAGGCTGCAACCCGGACACTACTCCAGGCTACCCGCACCTAACCTCCAACATACAGCAAACCAAGAACGATAAGACCAATGTGCTAATCAATATCATAGTCGCGAGCTCCTGATGATGGGCATAGTAATGCCCGAAACATGTTGAGCCTATAAGAAATACAATAAAATAGCAAGTGCCATCTAGTTGGTTTTTTATTCTTCAGTTATCACAATGATGCACGGTCCAATAAACATCAGATGTAAATTAAACTCTGCATCTAATCATTAATTTGCGAAGCTGTGTAAAGGGCATGTAGTTCAATCTCCACACATCCTAGGGTTTGGAAGTAAATGATGTTAGGAGGTTTCTTTATGTTTTGGCTGCTTTATTTTCAATGATACCGCTTACAGTTCTATTTCTGGTGAGATGGATGATCTTCAGAGATTCTTTGATGGAGTTGCTAAGAGAAAATTCTCTGTCCTTAGTGAGAATCGAGCCTTGTCCCTCCAGCTGCTATCTTCACATTTCCCCAAGGTATCCTGTTTTGATTTGGTGTAGCGCATCTTTATAGAGGCACCACACTTCAGAACAAAGTAGTGATATCACATATGTGTTCAGACAATGCTCGGACATTTAGGAAGTTGCTGTAACTCGTAAAAGCGTGTTTCCCATTTCGTTTAATGCACTATAAAGCTTCAGTAAATATATAACGCATTTTCTGGGTTCGAATCCCAGTCGATGTGTGGTCACATGATAGTGGTATCCACTGCCTGTTCCAGAGGACACACAGTCTCACATAACGACCGACTGAACGATCATCTGACATTTTCTTCTGAAGGAATAAAAATTTCATCATGTTCAAGAAGAAATTTCCCTCTCTGTCAAGTCTTGGGGTAAGTTACCACCTTTTGATTATGTCCTGCATTCAGAACTAACAGCATGTGTCCTGACTTTTAATAATGAGGTAAGCTACTGGGGAGGGATAATGCCCTCCAAGCCAGCAATAACAGAATCTCTCCTCTATGTTAACAGTGGTGTGATCTACTGTGTTGTTTTGTGCCCTGACTTCCAGAACTAACGGCATATTTCCTTCATTTCAGTATTCTACGAACCTTCTGACTGACCTGTGTGATCCCCGCAGTTCCAAAACTAAGAGAATGCCTCTGGAATTCCAGTTTAGCGAACGCGTGCGAGTAGGATTACGGTTAGACACCTGTCATTTGGCTTGATTTATGAGAAGTGCACAGAAAAATTCGTCCTTGACAGAGTGCATTGGTACCGAAATGGCGACTCCAATTACAGACGTATCATATGAAGTGAATCCGAGTATAGAATCTTTCCCTTCGCTTCCCTTTGTATTGTGTGGATCATGTTATTGGTGACCAACAAAGAAAATTTTATTGCAACAGATCAACTGCTGATAAAGTATGTTCAACACACAGGTTTTTAGAGAAAAATGGATCGACATATTGGATCTTGATAGATTATAATAATCCTTACTGTTGCACCGTGCATTTTGTCGAATCACTTTAATTATCAACCAACAAATGCACTTACATAAAATTTCACATTAAAACACTAAAATCGCTCCGACATGTTTCTAGCCTAAGATCATCCTCAGGGAGCCACGTTGTTCCTTGCTAAAGTCATTTTAAAAACATTCACAAGATAATTCCACTATATTAAGAGGGTGCTGTGGCAGCATATCGTGTTGTGTAAGAGTACGTTGTTGGGAATGCGTCTGGCCAGACACATAAAAGTTGTCGTCTAATTACTCGGCAATTATGCCTTTCGCATAACGCATTTCTTAATTTCATAGACTCTTACAAAAATGCGTAGTTATTATTTTTGTAGTACCTAGAAATAACAGAGATGAAGCAACGTACGATTGGAAAGTATTGTGTGTTCCTTCCACCTGTTGTTGCGGTTGTTGGAAAGGGAGCTTCTGTTGTGTCTAGTAGACAAAATGTGTTGACTACGAAAGGAAATAAAGTAACTGCGAAAAAAAGTCATTGAAGTAACTGATGGAAAGGGACTATTGAAATAAAGGAAATGCAAATTTGTGGGACTTAAGAGGAATTAGTTGTGATAGTGCCAACTCCATTGAACTGCTCAGAGTGGCCCGGGTTTTCTCAGCTGTTCTTACCGTGATGGTAAGAAGCTTCTTGTAAAGTCGGGATCGAGTTTCAATGACTCTTACTTCGTATTCAAGGGGACAGGAGATCGACAAAACTGACTGACGTTTTTTGTTGTTTTCTTTATTGCCTGCAAACAAATTCTCGAGTTGTGCTTTAAAAGAGGCCTTACGATTTCCCTTACACTTCTTTCCAAATGCACTATTTACCCATCTCAGTATTGTTTGGTTTTCTTTAAACTACAGTGCTAAGAAGGCGTTCTGAAATATACCAAGAAAAATCAAACACTCGACCGATCTATCACACAATCTCTTGTGAATGTTGTGTGTTGTACAGGTAGAGGTCCCTGCGACGGCTCGACCCGTCTTCCAGAGGAGTCCTACCGAGAGTTTGTTTGTCCATGAGTTGATCAGGTGTAACAGGAACACTCTATACATACATTGAGTAGGTAGACGAGGTAGGAGTAAGAAAGAAATAAGAAAGGCGTTCCAATATAAGCAGTTATTTTGACTAAAACATTCTTGAACAAGGAAACAGGTTTTATTTAAACACACACATCGGTATTTTATTTTCGCTGTGAGGTCTACGTTTCGCTCGGTTGAAAAAGAGGTCCAAGTTTTAATATTTCTATAGTAAAACCAACTAGATGCACCAATGTATCAAATTTATTTTATTTTAGAATGACAATCGACATGTTTCGGAAGGTCTTTCCGTCCATCATCAGGAGTTCGAGACTGTACATACAGCAACAGGCATTTGTCAAACAGATACTGCTGTCTGCTTGGTAGCGGGTACCTGCTAGCAAGCGGACAGACAAATGCCTGTTGCTGTATGTACAGTCTCGAACTCCTGATGATGGACGGAAAGACCTTCCGAAACATGTAGAGTGTCATTCTAAAATAAAATAAATTTGATACATTGGTGCATCTAGTTGGCTTTACTGTAGAAATAATATTACGATGCACGGCCCTATGAACGTCAAATCCAAGTTGTAAATTCTTGAAGCCATATTAATGAACACACCTTCAAATTATAAATTTACGTTTTAGAGGGAGTTATTGATTCTTTTACATAATGCTTCAAATGTTGTGTATTGGCGTGACGACAGTAGACCATCAGACTGTACGGACTGCAACACGAACAGAATGACTGTTGAACCACAAGAAGTCTTTGACAGCAGATCGAAATATTCTGGGGCTGACGAAGCGTGATCTGACCCCTCATGAGTTGTCACTGTTGAGCCCCATTACACAACACTCGTTATTTTCTGAAAAACTTTGTTACTGGACTCATTTAATACCGTTCCAGAGACATTAGGGCTTTTGAAACACACCTTCAATACAGAACTGGACCGTGGTATGGCAGTAATTACTTAAGCACATGGGAACATTTATTGCACGATTTGGAGATAAGTCAAATGTCATGGCAGCACTGAACGAGAGGATGTTTACATTTCTATCTGCGGCTGACAGGGTCAGCGGTATACCTGTGCGTTTTGATACATAATGAAGCACTGGCAATTCCTGACCCATAATGATGTTCACCTGTTCCTGCCTTACTGCCCGGGTGTCGTTATTGATCACTCGTGGAGGAAGCCTTCGCTCAATACTGCGGCCATCATTCCCGACAACTGCCGAGTCCTTCCGATCCTTTGGTGCAAGGCAGTGCTGCTAACTGTGCCAGAAAACAGTCACTGCTCATGCTGACTTCCGTATTGTTGCGCCTGCGGTAATAGGAACTGAGTTTTTTTATTTATTTTTAAGCTATTTAATTATTTAATAATTATTTGATAATGAATTATACGTCAGCAATAATTACACATTAATTAACTACTTCCAATAAAAATTAAATGTTATGTTTTATTGTGTGTTATAAGTTGTTTAAAGTCGCCGTTTCAATGTCAGCTGTCGCTTCAGACGTAGCTTCTTTAAAAACTCTAAATACGTCACAACTTTTCTACATTCCGACAAGATATATTTGGATGATTGTAAAGGGTAATTCTAGAGGTAACTGGAAGGAACCGGCAGTTGTCTATTTTGAAGTAGTCCTATTGTCATTATATTTGCCTTACATGTAGCTAATTCCCAGGTAAAAGTTTTAACTGGACACTTCCCTATCAAGAACGAGTAATTTTTCTGTTTGGTAAACCCGCCTCTCTTAAGATACCTCCAGAATATTCCTGTTCCCTTGTGTGTGCCTCCCTACTGTAGACGATTCCTGAACCCAACTGTGAACTGAGCACAAGTCGTCTGGACGTACATTTAGAAAAATTGTCACTTATCACGTACATAGGATGATAGTGTTGTTAATTATTAATAAAATTACTCGCTATTTTATATGCCGATCTTCACGGGTATTTCGATTTTTAAATTTATGAGCTATTTTACCGCAACTATTGTTGTTCTCATGTTGTTCTTGTATGTAAAATGCTTCTCTTGTATGTTATTTATCGTTCGCCGTATGAGTTATTTTTCTTGGTACTTCTTATTGGTCGTTACGGTGCCACTTGTTACACTGCGTGCTGTCACTCTTCTTCTTACCCTTCCTTATATTGCTGGCCGTTCCTTATACTACTGATCGCTTGTTATTCTTTATTTATTTATCCTTGCGTTGAGAGAATTAGGCAGCATTATGAGCAGTTCGATATAACTAACATTGCGGTAGAGTGAATAGTGTGGCGAGGAAAAGGAGAAAAAGAGAAATATTTTGAAAAAGCGCAACAAGTTCGATGCAGCCTCCTTTTGTAGAACTGATAAATGGATGTGAGAAATTTGAAGTGAAATCAGAATTCAGACACACAGACATAAATTCCTAAGCGTTATCAAGGAGATAACTTAAACGATTATGGACATTACGAAGATTGAAATTATTTATAAGATAAAACACACATGTCGTGTTCAACAACAGAGAAGGAAAGAAAAGCATTGTAGGAAATATTCGACACAAAAAGGATTCAACTGTTCAACAAAGTGATATATTTCGAACTTTTTTAACATGTCGCTTTATTAAACAGTTTAAAACTTAGTTGTGTCTTCTATTTCTTACGTAGATATTAATTTGAAACACAACGGTGATGGCCAGCCTTAAAATAGAAAAGTGTATGTAAATTAACAGAGGTTACACAAAGGATCTTCAGTTCACCGACTAAGCCATCTCGACACAGGTTTTTCTTGGTTTCCTTGTATCTATAAGCAAATGCTGAGATGTTTCCCAAGATTCCAAGTTGCCACTACATGCTTCTCATGTAGTCCTCCCGACTTAAATCTAGTAGTAACCAATTTCAAGTTTTGTTTACACGTAAAATAACCACCGCCACCGGGTAACAACCCAATTGCAGTAAATAAATATTATTATTATTATTATGAGATTAGGCGTGCGAGGAAAGCCGCATTGAATTCTGAAGGTCTTTAAGTGATTATTATGATAATTATGGTAAAGAATTCTGAGGCTTGAACTGAAAGTTTTCAATAAGTAACTGAAAATGTAGGGACCGGGATAGCGTAGATGGTATAGCGCCTTACTACGGGCTAGACGGTTTGGGGATCGAATCCTGGCGGGAAACAGACTTTCCTCACCCATCCAGACCGGCCCTGGGGTCCACCGAGTCACTTCCGGGAGTTAAACGGCCGGGACGTGGCGTTGACCACCCACCCCTATCTAGTACCGAGGTTAAGAAAAGAGTATATCTGTACAACTGCTCCCCCTATGGACCTTCGTGGCCTGTTCGAGATTGAAATTTGCCTTTACAGTAACCGACAGTGTCGAGCGATAAATGCGAATTTGTGATAGAGAGAGGCAACCAACTTCGTGAAACAGACACATCTGCTTTTCTTTTTATAATTTCAGGTTGGGATCGGTTTTTCATTCTTTTGTGACTAAAAATTTGTTGCAATGATGAATTTACTTATTTAACAGTGACGTTAATTTTCATTTAAAATAACATAATATAGGTCCAGGTGAGTGGCACAAACAAAGGTGGGTACAGTAAATTTAACTGGCACTGTCACCTACCGAAACAGTGGAGTTGCCAAGAGCCATGCCCTCATATTTCACTGTCCACTTCCATGTCAACTGAGAAACTACTTTTATAGCAGAGAACTAGTAACTATACATTATGTATCTGATGTTTATTGAACCGTGCATCATTGTGATAACTGAAGAATAAAAAACCAACTAGATGCCACTTATTATTTTATTGTACTTCTTATAGGCTCAACATGTTTCGGGCATTACTATGCCCATCATCAGGAGCTCGCG
>Ga0131853_10002731_pt1 | contig 31635 bp, 28 predicted proteins | sample TergutLab28metaG_FD_92764 | JGI IMG/M metagenome (GOLD analysis project Ga0131853, IMG submission 92764) | Labiotermes labralis P1 segment gut microbial communities from Petit-Saut dam, French Guiana - Lab288 P1 (version 2) (version 2) | ecosystem: Host-associated > Arthropoda: Insects >... | reverse complement strand
TCAGTAAATGCGCGGTTTGAGCAGCGCTTCAGGCTGCAATGCTTCTTCGAGTTTCGCTTCGCTCAGCAATTGCCGGCGCAGCACGACTTCCCTGATGCTCTGTCCGGTCGCGTGCGCTTCGGCCGCCACGGACGTTGCGCTCTTGTAGCCGATGTACGGATTGAGCGCGGTGGCGAGCGCGACGGAGCGCTCCATCGTCTCGCGCAGGCGCGCCGGGTTCGCAGTGATGCCCTTCACGCATCGTTCGGCGAGCGTGTCGCAGGCCGCAGTCAGATGGCTGAAGCTCTGAAACAGCGCGCTCGCGATCACGGGTTCGAACGCATTGAGCTGAAGCTGGCCCGCCTCGGCGGCGAACGTGATCGTCAGGTCGTGGCCGCACACCTCGAACGCGACCTGATTGACGACTTCCGGGATCACCGGGTTGACCTTGCCGGGCATGATCGAGGAGCCGGCCTGCATCGGCGGCAGGTTGATTTCGCCGAAGCCCGCGCGCGGGCCGCTCGACAGCAGCCGCAGGTCGTTGCAGGTCTTGGAGAGCTTGACCGCGATTCGCCTGAGCACACCGGACATCTGCACGAACGTGCCGCAATCCTGCGTGGCTTCGATGAGATTCGGCGCCGTCGACAAGTCGATGCCGGTAATGCGGCGCAGCGCGGCGAGCGCTTTCTGCGCATAGTGCGGATGCGCGGTAATGCCGGTGCCGATTGCGGTGGCGCCGAGATTGATCTCGCGAATCAGCGCGCAGGCCTCCTGCAACCGCGCGATGTCCTCCGTCAGCATGACTGCGTAAGTGGAGAACTCCTGACCGAGCGTCATGGGAACGGCGTCCTGCAATTGCGTACGCCCGAGCTTGAGCAGTCCGGTGAATGCCTCGGCCTTCTCGGCGAACGCATCGCGCAGACGCACCATCGCTTCGAGCAGATGCTCGACAGCGAAGCAGGTCGCGACGCGGATCGCCGTCGGGTAGACGTCGTTCGTGCTCTGCGCGAGATTGACGTGCTCGTTGGGGTGGAGATATTCGTACTGCCCGCGTGCGTGCCCCATGATTTCCAGCGCGCGATTGCAGATCACTTCGTTCGCGTTCATGTTGGTGGACGTGCCCGCGCCGCCTTGAATGATGTCGACGACGAACTGATCGTGCAGCAGGCCTTCGCGGATTTCGGCGCATGCCGCCGCGATGGCGTCCCGGTACGGCGCCGGCAGCAGGCCGAGTTCGCAGTTGGCCTCGGCCGCCGCTTCCTTCACCGCTGCGAGCGCGATGAGCAGATACGGAAACGACGCGATGCTGCGGCCCGTTATGTTGAAGTTTTCTTTGGCGCGCTGCGTATGAACGCCGTAGTAAGCGCTCGCCGGAATGTCTCGGGAACCGAGTAAATCGGATTCTGTGCGGAAGTCGTTTTCAGCCACCAGCTTGTCTCCATGTTTATCGCGTGCCGCAGGAATACGCATTCTATGGTTTTGCGCCGGTCTGCTAGTTTATGTATTATCGAAATCGGTTTTGCATTAGACGCAACGGCGAGGCACGAATGAGAAAAGGGGTGGGCGAGGTTGGCGTGGATCACCTGGGCGGCATGCGCGCATTCGTGCGGGTGGTCGAAACGGGGAGCTTTTCCGCGGTCGCGAAGGAGCTGCATGTGTCCACGTCGACGGTCGGACGCAAGGTGACGGCCATCGAGGAGGCGCTCGGCGTTACGCTGCTGCATCGCTCGACGCATGGCATTTCGTTAACCGAAGCAGGCAGTATTTATTTCGAACGCGCGGTGACGCTGATTGCGGATCTGGACGATACATTGCGCGTCGTCGCCGAACTGAATGCGCGACCCAGCGGCCCGCTCAAACTCACGGCGCCTGTCGCGTTCGGGCGCCGCTATCTTGCGCCGCTCGTGCCGCGGTTTCTGTCGCTGTATCCGGCCATCCAGCTCGACGTCAGGCTGACCGACAACCACAACGATCTGGTCGCCGGTGGTTTCGACCTCGACATTCACGAGGGGGAAAACTATCTGGACAATCTGGTCGTGCAGCGCATCTCACGCAACGACAGCGTGCTGTGCGCCGCGCCCGGCTATCTGGATCGATGTGGCCGTCCCGCCGAGCCGAAGGATCTGGCCGGTCACAATTGCCTGCGCTACGTTCACCCCGAAGGCGATCCGCGCTGGGAATTCGTGGAACGCGTCAGCGGGCAGGAGCGCTACAGCCTGCTGCCCACCGGCAACCTGATATCGGATCACTCGGAACTGCTGCTCGATGCCACCTGCGCGGGGCTAGGTATTGCGGAGTTCGAAATATGGCTCGTGCGCGATCTGCTCGCGAGCGGTCAACTGGAGGCGGTGTTGCCGCGCTTCCAGTTGCAGAACAAGCTGACCGGCAGCTTCATTTACATGGCGTATCTGGCGAACCGGCGCGGTTCGGCCAAGCTGCGCGTGCTGCGCGATTTCCTCGCGGAGCATCTTGCGAACGTGGGCGAATTCTCGGAAGCCGAAATGCGCAGAATCCGCGCGCAATAACCATAGCGCTGCGTTTTTCCAACGACGCTCATGCCGGCTGCAGCGCGAACGGAAACGTGGTGTGGCCGTATTCGACGCCGCAGGTATTGAGCATCGGCGGACGATGGAAGGCGGCCAGTGGTTGGCGCTGGTCCACGGTGCCGATCTGCAGGCGCTCCAGAATCTCGCTGACGACGCGGTACAGGATGTCGACATTGCCGTCGTCGATCTTGACGGAGATGCCGAGCGCGCCGGCGGCCCCGAGCCGCCGGGTCTGCTCGGATGCGCGCACGCCGATTCCATAGCATGCGTCGGCCCCCAGCTTGCCGACGACGGCGCCGTCGAAGGCGCGCATGAGCATCGTGCAAAACCGTCCATCGCCTGCCACGAGTTCCGGGTAAGCGGTCATCGCGCGATAGATCCGTGCGAGCGCGCTGCCGCGTTCGGTGGCCGGCTGCTGGCGTGCGGCGGCGGTGTCCGCTCCGTGGGCCAGGCTCGCATAGAGGCGCGCGAGACGATCCAGCGCGAACGCGGGCGTGGGCAGGTTGCAGCCGTCGATTGCCCAGTCCACCTCGTCGTCGCGCAGGCCGCACGCGTCGGCGACGACACGCTTGACGCGAACCTGCATCGGATGCTCCGGCAGGTGATAGTCAGCGATCGCGGCGCCGATCGCCTGCGCGCCGGCCAGCATGCCGACGTGCTTGCCCGAGCAGTTGCTGCACAGCGCGGTGGGGCGGAAGTCGCGCTTGATCCACGACCGATAGACGGCGTCCGAGATCGGCGGATGGCCGCCGCAGCGCAGGTCGGACTCCTGCGCGTGGACGCGGGACAGCATGCTTCTGGCACGTTCGATGTGCCGGTCTTCGCTGCTATGCGACGCGCACATCAAGGCAAGGTCGGCGTCGTCGAAACCGAACTGGTCGAGTGCGCCCGTTTCGATGACGGAAAGCGCCTGGGCCGGTTTCGCGGCGGAACGCGCGAGCGTCATGCGATGGGGGTCGCCGAACCGGTACAGGAGCCGCCCGTCGGCGTCGACGACTGCGATATGTGCGGTATGCGTGTTCTCGATCGATTTTCCGCGGTACGTGATGGCGGCTACGTGCTCGGCTTTCATGCTCTCCTCGATTCTCGGGGTCACGTCGGGGGTGGCGTCGGGTGTGGCGCTGGACGTGGCGTTGGATCACGAGAGTGTATCGGGTGACGCCGGGATTCAATCCTGCAGCGCCTGGAAAGCGGTCTTGCGTCTCGCGCAACGCGGATTGGCATCCGTCCCAATCGACCGGTATCCGCGTTCAGGTTTGAGGACGGGCTACGGGTGTGTCCCCCGAGATGCGATAGGTGCCCTTGCCGGCCTGTTTTGCCTCATACAGGGCCTTGTCGGCCCGCGCGATGAGAACGTCCGCGGGTTCGCCCGGCGCGGCGAATGCAACGCCGATGCTCGCGCCAGTGATGGCCGTCTTGCCATTCACAAGATGAAAGGCGCGCTCCAGTTCGTCAACGATGCGTTGCGCCAGTGCGGCGGCCGATGTCCGCTTTGCGTGCCGGATGACGATGGCAAATTCGTCACCGCCGAGGCGTGCCACTAGTTCGTCATCCCGAACAGATCGTTGCAGGCGCATCGCGACGTCCCGCAACACTTCGTCGCCCGAGCCGTGGCCGAACGTGTCGTTGACCTGTTTGAACCCGTCGAGGTCGAGATAAAGCAGTGCGGGCGAATCGTCCTCTGTGATGGCCGCGTGAGACAGAATGCGCTCGAGTTCGATGCCCAGTCCACGACGGTTCAGGACGCCGGTCAGGGCATCGTGTCGGGCGAGATAAAGCATGGCGGCTTCGTGTTGGCGACGCTCCGTCACGTCTTCGATGATGACGACGGCACTGCCGTCGGGCACCGGATTGCAGGTCATCTCCAGCCGGTGGCCGTTATGAAGTTCCACTTCGAGTGAGCGGCGCTCCTTGAGCGGCCAGGATGCACATTGTTCGGCGAGTCGCAGGCGAGCCGCTTCGCCGATCTGGGCAGACCAGATCTGGCCGATAAAGTCGGGAAACGGGACATCGAACTTGGGCATCCCGGCGGAGAACTCGAAGAGTTCCGCCGTTTGGCGGTTGGCAATGACCACCTTGCCCGCTGGATCGAGCGTACAGAGTCCATGGGCATGTTGGCCAACGCGGCGTCGAAGCGGGCCAGGAGTTCGGCGTGTTTGCGCTCCGCGGTCATCAACGCGACCAGTCCGTCGTAGTGACGCCAGACGATCGAGCTCATCGCCGCAACGTAGGCGGCAAGCGGCGGTAGGAGCATCTACCAGCCGTTGCGCGGGCCCCGCAGTACGCCAAGTGCGATTGGCAATGTTCCCAGCACGATCTGGGTGATGGCCACGTAAGGTATGGCGGCATTGCGCGATGCAATCCCGCCGAGAATGCCGGCGGTCACCATGAGCGCGAGGGCGGACAGTTGCGGATCTCTGGAGATCAGACACGCCATGGTGCCGAGGCCTAACAGCAAGCTCGAGGTAAGCGCGAGGCACGCGTAAAAGGCGGACCACCTGTCCGGCTGTATCGCGCCCTGGAATTTGCGCAACGTATAGGCGCGAATCATGCCGAGCCGGGTCGAGGTGACGCCCAGGTCCACCGCAAGCCATAGCGCCGCCCACCACTGATGCAGGCGCGTGAACGCCATGAGCGCGACGAATGCGCTGGCGCCGCCGCTCATGAGCAGCGGACGGAGGTTGTCGGACAGCGCCGACAGCAACGATGCATGGATGGACGCGCTGACTGTACCTTGCTTGACATCCGGCGTCGTGAGAAGCAGGTCGAGAGCGGAGCGATTGGCTGGCATGGGTTGACCGTGGCGAGGGCGCAGCATTCGGGTAACTTTTGACGCAACATGCCATTGGTTTAACGCCGACACAATTGTTGTTTTGCCGGGGGAGCGCTGCGCGGATCTCTTGTTCCGTCGAAGCAAGGGAAACCCGCTAATCGAGCGGGAAGCCATCCTTAAACGTCTGCTTAAGAAAATCTGCAAACCGCTTGACGGCCTGAGGCAGATGCGCGCCGTAGGGCCGCACGAGATGCAGGTGTGAAGCGTAGGTGCCGACCGGGCGCCAAGCCGGCACCACCACCACGAGCTTGTGTTCGCGCAAGGCCGCCTGCGCCGTGAAATCCGGGAGGTAGGCGATGCCGAGATGCTGGAGCGCCGCATCGCGCAGCGCCTCGCTGTTGTTGGCCGAAAGCGGTCCGGTCACGGTCACGTTCACGCGCGACCGGTCGGTTCTGCGGCCCGCCCGCTCGAACGACCAGACCCCGGACCCCGTCGCGCGCGGGTAGTAGAGGCAGTCGTGCTGCGCCAGATCGTCCGGCGTTTGCGGTGAGCCGCGTCGCTGCAGATAGGTGCGCGTCGCGACGAGTACCGAGCGCGTCTCGCACAGCTTCGACGCCACATGCGTTTCGGGCACCTGCGCGCTATGGCGAATCGCGAGATCGTAGCCCTCGCTCGCGATCGAGGTGAGCCGGTCCGACACTTCGAGCTGGATGCGGACTTCGGGATGGGCACGCGAAAACTCGGCCAGACGCGGCACCAGTTGCTGGCGCGCGAAGGCGACGGGAGCCGTTACGCGTACGGTGCCGCGTGGAATGCCGGCCATCTCGCGCACGCCGGCAAAGCTTGCCGCAATGCTTTCGAACTGTGCCCGCGTATCGTCCACGAGCCGTTGCCCCGCTTCCGTGAACCGCACGCTGCGCGTCGTGCGTTGTACGAGCGCGACGCCGGCCACGCGTTCGAGTTCGGCAATGCGTTGGCTCATCGCCGCCTTGCTGACGCCAAGACGCGCCGCCGCCGCCGTGTAGCTGCCGTGCATAGCCAGGACGTTGAGCCAGTGCAGATGCGTCCAGAGTGCCTCGATTCTTTGCGTGTCCATCGTTGGATCCCGGCGGTATAGGGTCTGCCAAGGGTTCATTTTAATCGGACGACGCGACTATCGTTCAAGGTGCAACCGGCAGATTGTTCGCCTATAAAAACAATCAATTCAGGCTGCGTGGCTGTGCAGGTTCCAGCGACCTGCCTACACTGACCTGCATCCGTTCAACCCGACGAGGAAACTTGTGATGCAGGCCTACACCGATTCATCCGACGTGGTTCATTTCATTGGCGGTAAGACCGAGCGCGGTACCGGGGATCGCACGCAGGCGATTTTCAACCCCGCGACCGGCGCCGTCGCGCGTCGGGTCGTGCTGGCCGAGACGGCGGACGTGGACGCCGCCGTGGCAAGCGCGAAGGCGGCGTTCCCGGCATGGAGCAACACGCCGCCGATCCGTCGCGCGCGCGTAATGCTGCGTTTTCTCGAACTGATGAACCGTCATGCCGACGAACTCTCGGCGATCCTCACGGCGGAGCATGGCAAGGTCTTGTCGGACGCGCGCGGCGAGGTGGCGCGCAGCATTGACGTGATCGAATTCGCCTGCGGGATTCCACAATTGCTCAAGGGCGACTACACGGAGCAGGTTTCGACGGGGCTGGACAACTGGACCGTGCGTCAGCCGCTGGGCGTCGTAGCGGGGATCACGCCGTTCAATTTTCCGAGCATGGTGCCGTGCTGGATGTACCCGGTGGCGCTGGCCGCCGGATGCACGTTCGTACTCAAGCCGAGCGAGCGTGACCCTTCGGCGTCGATCTTCATGGCGCGCCTGCTGAAGGAAGCCGGGTTGCCGGACGGTGTTTTCAACGTCGTGCAGGGCGACAAGGTCGCGGTGGACGCGCTGCTTGCGCATCCCGATGTGAAGGCGGTGAGTTTCGTCGGTTCGACGCCGATTGCGAGCTACATCTACGAGACTGGCGCGCGGCACGGCAAGCGCGTGCAGGCACTGGGCGGCGCCAAGAACCACCTGGTCGTGATGCCCGACGCGGACCTCGATCAGACCGTCGATGCGCTGATCGGCGCGGGCTACGGCGCGGCCGGCGAGCGCTGCATGGCCGTTTCGGTCGCGGTGCTCGTGGGCGAAGTGGCCGACCGGATCATGCCGCGTCTGGCCGAACGTACGCGTGAAGTCGTCGTGAAGAACGGCATGGAAGCCGATGCAGAGATGGGTCCGCTCATCACGCGCGCCGCGCTGGAGCGAGTGGAAGGCTACATCGCAGCGGGTGTCGACGAAGGCGCGAAGCTCGTCGTCGATGGGCGCGGCATCACGGTGCCGGGGCACGAAAACGGCTTCTTTACCGGCTGCACGCTGTTCGACCACGTCACGCCCGAGATGCGTATCTACAAGGAAGAGATCTTCGGGCCGGTGCTGTCTTGCGTGCGCGTGAAGGATCTCGCCGAGGCCGTGCAACTGATCAACGCCCACGAGTTCGGCAATGGCGTGGCGTGCTTTACGCGCGACGGCAACGTGGCGCGCGAATTCAGCCGCCAGATCGAAATCGGTATGGTCGGCATCAACGTGCCGATTCCGGTTCCGATGGCATGGCATGGTTTCGGCGGCTGGAAGCGCAGCCTGTTCGGCGACATGCACGCGTATGGCGAAGAAGGCGTGCGCTTCTACACGAAGCAGAAGTCGATCATGCAGCGCTGGCCGGAAAGCACGGAGAAGGGCGCCGAGTTTGCGATGCCTGTCGCGAAGTAAGCGCGTGGCGTGAGACGTGTGAGATGTGTGGAACGGGCGCTACGACGAGCGATCGCGATTGCGTGCTCGCGTGGCGCCCGTGGCCACCGCGATTCCGAGCAGAATCACTGCCACGATGGCGATGATGTGCTGCGAAACGTGCATCGACAACATCGCCCACACGACGCCGCCGATAAAGATGATCCATCCGGCCAGATAGATGAGAAAGGTCATCGATTCCTCCGTCTGATTCTCTCGCCGCACTTGCCTGTGCCCCGGTTGCGCAATTAGTGGGCCCGGGCAGGCACCTGTGTGCAGTCAGGCGTCGGCAGCCGCCGCGCCTAGCGAGCCGAAACGCCATGACAGGCGCTGCGCCGCCGCGCGCAGCGCGCGGCCAACGGGACCCTGCGGATCGCGGTCAAAATTCGCCGACGAGCCGATGACTGCAATCACCAGCGGAACGCTCCCCGTGTGATCGAGCACTGGCGCGGCGAAGGTGCCGACGCCGGGCACGGGTGCATCGAACGCCTCGTCCATGCCCGCCGCACGAATGTGTTTGAGCCGCTCGACGTACGCACGCGACAACGTAGGCTTCGTTTCGACGCCCGCGAGCCTGATGGACTCCTGGGACAACAAACGTTCTAGCGCGTCGTTCGGCATGTGCGCGGCAAAGACGCGGCCGATCGCCGTGTTGACGAGCGACATGACCGTGCCAACTCGCAAGCTGATGTGTTGCGGCCGCGCTGATTCTTCGAGGCGAATGATGGTTGGGCCCAACGGTCCGAGCGTGGCAGTGGCGACTGTCAATTGCGTCGCAGCGGCAAGCGACGCGATCTCTGGCTCGGCGTCGCGCGTTGGGGACATCCGTTGCAGCGCGATCAGCCCCAGTTCGAAGCCGAGCGGCCCCGCGCAGAAACAGCCGTCGCTGTCGCGCGAAAGCAGGCCGATCTTCTGCAAGCTGACGAGATGCGGAAAAGCCTTGGCCGGCGGCATCCCCGATGCGGCCGCAAGGTCGCGCAGATTCAGCGGCTCAGTGGCGGTTGCGAGCGCCATCAGAAGCTCGCCGGTGCTGTCGAGCGCATTGATGCCGCGTTGCGCCTTGATGTTGGCCCCGCGCGCGGCTTCGTTCGGGTTGGCCGTGTCTTCAGAGCGCATGGGTCGATCTCCCTTCTGTCAAGGCATCGGTGATGCTTTGGGAAACCGCGCCGAGCCGGCTCGCTATCGGGCCCTTCCAGGCCGTATCCATCGCGCCGGAAGGACCGATCACGGTTAGCGCGAGCTGCATGCTTCGATCGGCGTCGAAGACGGGCGCGCTCAGGCTGCTGATACCGGGGCTCGGCACGTCGATGCTGCGAGCCATGCCGCGTTTGCGCACGTCCGCAAGACTCTCGGTTCGCGCGCCATCCGGCGCATCGATATGATCGAGGCCGACATTGAGCCGGGCAATGCCCTGACTCTGCATCATGGCGTCGAGCTTGTCCGGCTCCAGAAACGCGCTGAAGACTCTGCCCGTGGACGTGGATCGCAGCGACATGACGGTGCCAATGTGCAGGTTCACGTGCAAGGGATAGGCGCCGCGCTCGTAGCGCACGATCATCGGCCCTTGTGCGCCTGCGACGCACACGGCCACGCTATAACCGAGTTTCTCCGCGAGTTCCGCCGCATAGGGCGCCGCAACGCGGTAGGCCTTTTTCTGCTCGATGAACATGAGGCCGAGACGCAGTGAGAGCGGGCCCGGTTCATAGTAGCCCGTGAGCGCATCGCGTTTGACGAGCCCGAGCCGGGTCAGGCTAACGAGGTAAGTGTGGGCCTGCGCGGTGGAGAGGGCAGCCACACCCGCCAGTTCGCTCAGGGCCGAAGGCTCGCGCCGCTGCGCGAGCGCCTCCAGAATGCGGCCGGCGACTTCGACGCTCTGAATGCCTCGCTGGGTTTTCTCTGGTGCCTCTTTCAATTTTTTGACCTGGTCGTACACGTCACTGTCCGAACGTTTGATGCTAGCGCATTCGGCCAGCGTGTCACAGTGCCCGGGCTTCTCGTAGTTTATATATAACAATTAAATATGTTATTGACAAATTTATCGCGGAACACGACAACTGACGAAGTGAGGACGTCGCAGGCCTTGCACGGAACGTGTGACATCAGATCGACCTTGCCCTTGAAGCGATCTTTTGGCAGCCCTCTCACAATTACGACGACAAAGGGGAAAGGTTCTCCGTCTCCGCCGGAGCTGTCGAGGCGGACCGATCGAGAAGCGTGCGCAAACTCAGAGGTAACGTGCAGTTGTACTGCTGAGCGCGTCGCGCCTGACCTCAAAGACCGGATTGCTCATGAGGAGGTACCCGCTGACGAGCGTGCGATTCACTCATTCCAGACTTCACCGAATACACGTACCCAGTTCTCGCCCTTCACCTTTCTTGATGCGCGTCTCGCTCCAGCCGGCCTTTTGCATCGTCGCGGTGAGATTCGGAAATTCGCCGATCGTGCGGATGCCTTCCGGGTTCACCACTTTGCCGAAGTTCGTCAGACGGCGATATCTGCAACAGAAGGACTTTGCGGCGACGGGGCAGCGCCTCGGGCCGCTCATTACGAAACGCGCGGCGTTCAGCGACGATCGCATCATGCGCCGCATCGACGGCAGCCATTTCTGGGTTACCGTTTGCGGCTTTGGCTATAACCCGAAGCGGCCTTTCGAACTGGCGGTCTGGACATTTGCGGACTTATCGGAGCGCGTGAAGCGGCCCGACGTCGCCAGCACGTTGACGGCGCGCGAGCGCGATGTCGCGGCATTTCTGGTCCACGGGCTTACGAGCAAGGAAATCGGCAAGAAGCTGAGCATCAGCCCGCGCACGGTCGACATCCATCGCGCGAGCCTCCTGCGCAAATACGGCGTGCAGGCGACGCCCGATCTCATCACGCAGTTGCTTGCCTGATGCGCGAGAAAAGACGTACGTCGTGAAACGCGTCTTTCCAGTAACCCCATTGCCGCATGACTCCTTCCTGCTGGAAGCCCAGTTTATCGAGCAAGCCGACCGCCCCTTGATTGTCGAGCGCGGTAATCGCCTGGATGCGATTGATATTCCAGTGGGTGTATGCGTGGTCGATCGCGGCGTTCAGCGCTTCGCGCATCAAACCCTTGTGCCATGCCTCACGCGCCAGCTCGAAGCTGATATCGGCCGACATAAACTGGTGTGTGAACCTGAAACCACACGAGCCGATAATCCGCCCGTCGCTGGTTGACTCGATCACCCAGCGCACGCTTAGCCCTTGCTCGAGTTCCGTGACCATGGCGGAGACGAGCAGCAACGCATCGTCGAGGCTCTCGAGCGGCGCGAGATCGTAATAGCGCATCACTTCGGGATCCGACCAGATTTCGAAGATCCGCTGGGCGTCGGCAATCTCGATGGGGCGAAGCCGAACGCGAGCCGTCTCTGGGACGCGGACGTTGGTGTTGAGTTCGGACATGGTCAAGCTTGGGTGGGCCGCTGAAAGGCAGACGCTGAAGCGCAGCATCATTGCAGCCCGCAAGCCGGGCCCGGTCGCACGTGATGGCCGATTCGACGCACCGGCTTATGATGTCGGGATCTTCCCGAGCCGAGGAGGCTGCGCGTGCCTATCCCATCCAGGCGGTTCGTCCGCCTTGCCGCACTGGTCGCGCTGGTGGTTCTGCTGGTCGGCGCCGGCGCGCACGTCGCCCGCGCCGACACCTTGCGCATCGGCTCCAAGCGCTTCACCGAATCCTATATCCTCGGACAGATCCTCACACAGGTCGCCACACCGTACGCACCGGTCCGCTATCAGTCGGGATTGGGCAACACGGCCATCGTGTTCGAGGCGCTCAAGTCCGGCAGCATCGATCTCTATCCGGATTACACGGGCACGCTCGCGAGCGAAATCCTGAAGCTGCCGGCGCCCGCCACGCTGGCGCAGATCAACGCGGGGCTCGCGCCGATGGGGCTGGGCGCCGCCATCGTCCTCGGCTTCCAGGACACCTACGCGCTCGCGGTGCCCGAGGCGCGCGCCGGCAACCTGCATACGATCGCCGATCTCGCGCACCAGCCCGCCTTGCGGCTCGGGCTGTCGCATGAGTTCCTGGGCCGCGTCGACGGCTGGCCGGCGCTCCAGCGCGCGTATGGATTGCCGCAGCATCCGGTCGGCATCGATCATGGCATCGCCTACGACGCGCTGGCGCACGGACAGATCGACGTCACCGACATCTATTCCACCGATGCCGGGATCCGCCGGTATCACCTGCGCGTGCTCCAGGACAACCTGCATATTTTCCCGCGCTATGACGCGGTGATCGTCTACCGGCTCGATGTGCCGTGGCGTTTTCCCGCCGCATGGCAAGCGTTGCAGCATCTGGCGGGGCGCATCGACGAAGAGGACATGATCGATATGAACGCGGCGGCGGAGGTCGACGGTCAGCCGTTCACCACGATCGCCAGCACGTTTCTCGCGGGGCGGCCGCAAGGGCAGGCGCCTGCCTCCGGTGCCGCGAGCAACGCGCGTAGTCTCGCTAACACGCTGTTCAGCGTCGAGACGTGGCGGTTGACCGTGCGGCACCTGATGCTCGTCGGCGTGGCGGTGGCGGCCGCCACGCTGCTGGGCGTGCCGCTCGGTGTGCTGGCCGCGCGCCGCAAACGCTTCGGCCGCGTGCTGCTAGCGGTGGTCGGCATGCTGCAGACCGTGCCGTCGCTAGCGCTGCTCGCGATGCTGATTCCGCTGCTTGGCCAAATCGGCATCTGGCCGGCGCTCGTCGCGCTATTCCTGTACGCGCTGTTGCCGATCGTGCGCAACGCGTGCATCGGCGTGCAGGAGGTGAGGGTGGGCGTGCGCGATGCGGCACGCGCATTGGGTCTGCGTCCGCTGCAGTCGCTGCGATATATCGAACTGCCGCTGGCGATGCCGGTCGTGCTCGCCGGCATCAAGACCGCAGCCACCATCAGCGTGGGCACGGCCACGATCGCCGCGTTCGTCGGGGCGGGCGGCTACGGCGAGCGGATCGTGACAGGGCTCGCGCTCAATGACACGACGCAACTGCTTGGCGGTGCGATTCCCGCCGCGCTGCTGGCGCTGGTGATCGAGGGCGGATTCGGGCTGGCCGAGCGATGGGGCGGGGAGCGTCGCTGGGTGCGCTCCCCGGACACGCGTCGAAACGGCGGTCGTAGCGGCGGTGGGTCCGAATAAGGCTTGGCTCCGATGACGGCGCTCGCGCCTGGCGGATTTATCTGGGCTTCAGATTAACGAAGCTGCGTGCGCTTTTCCTCTGGATCAGCACGGACACGCTCTTCGTCGCACTGGCTTCGAGTGTGGCCGCCTGGTCTTCCGTTTCGAGCAGCGTGCCGTCGAACGACAGCACGACGTCGCCGGGCCGCACGCCCGCGTGCGCGGCGGGGCCGGTCGAGGCCTCCACCATCAGGCCGAGCGGCAGCCCGGTCGTCGTCTTTTCATCCTGGGTCAGCGCGTGGGTGACGAGGCCGAGGCGGTCAGGCGCGCGGCGCGTGGCGGCCGAGGTCTGCGTTGCTGGTGCGACGCCGCCGACATCATCCGCGCCGGTCATCGCAGTCTTTACTTTGCGCACCTCGGCGGGTGGCGCCGTGTTCACTGCGTCCGTTGCGTCTGTTGTGTCCGTTGCATCCGCCGCATCGGGCGCAGGCGTCGCCGCGGGTTGCGCGGCCTCCGCTGCATTCGCCACGCGCGCCGTGTTCGCGAATCCGGCCAGCGTCAGCCGACGGTTGCGGAACAGCTTGATCGTCGTGTGTGTGGCGGGCGGCACGCTGGCCAGCTCGGACGCGAGTGTCGCCGGATGCTCGACCGGTTTCGCGCCGACCTGCACGATCACGTCGCCCGCCTTGACGCCGGCGGCGGCGCCGGCCGAGCCGGCATCGACCGAGTCGACGAGCGCGCCGCTCGCGCGCGGCAAGCCGAGGGCCGCCGCGACACCGGGGCTCACGTCCTCGACCTGCATGCCGAACGTGTGGACAGGGTCGCCCGCTGCGGCCGCAGTGGCACCGGTGTTGGCCGGCGTTCCATTACGCGCCGCGTCCAGTTGCGCGCGGAATTTGTTGGCGGCTTCGATCGGGATCGCGAAGGTCAGGCCTTCGTAGCCATCGGCGCCGGTATAGAGCTGTACGTCGATGCCGATGACCTTGCCTGCGCCATCGAACAGCGGGCCGCCGGAATTGTCGGGATTGGCGGCTACGTCGGTCTGCATGAACGGGAACACGCCGCCGTCCGCCAGTGTGCGCGAGGTCGCGCTGACGATGCCGGTCGTTGCCGTGTTCTCGTAGCTGTCGGGCGATCCGATCGACAGGAAGCGCTCGCCCACGCGCACCGCCGAGGTCTTGCCGAGTTCGATGAAGGGCAGGGAATGGGCGTCGATCTGCAGCACGGCCACGTCGCTCTGCGGGTCCACGGCCACGACCTGGGCCTTGAATTCGCGTTTGTCGGCGAGCCGCACGCGCACTTCCTCGGCGTTGCCGACGATGTGCGCCGTGGTCAGCACGAGCCCGTCCGGCGTGACGATGAAGCCGGAGCCCGCGCCGCTCATCACGCGCGGCGCGTTGCGCCCGTCGCCGTCTCCGCCGCCGTCCTGCGCAGGCGGTTTCGTTGCGTGCTTGAAGAACGCGAAGAACGGGTCGTCGGTGTCGATGGCTTCCTGCTCGGGCGGGATCGACTGGTCGTCGGAGCCGCGCGCAATCACGTGCACGACGGCGGGTCCGTAGCGCTGCGCGAACGACGAGAAGCCTGGCGCGGCCGTGGCGTCGGGCGTGTCGGCCGCGCGGGTTGCGGCGGGCGGCTTGGCGGCGTCGGGCGTCGCGGCATTGGCCTGTTTTACGGGTTTGTGCGCGGCAGGGCTGGCGGATGACGGGACCGGCTGCGCAGCGTGTGCCTGGAGATAACAGACACTGGCGAGCGCAAGGGCGAGCGCCGACGTGCGACGCGAGGTGCGGACGAAGTTTGGGCGGAGCACAGCACACCTCCCAGTGGTGATCGTGCTGGCGTGTGGGACGCAGATGCGCGACGCGCTTCGCGTGCCAACAAAAATAGTGTAGTCACGCCGCGCGCGAACTGTGGGGAGGGTTTGTCCTGTAGGTCACATAGGCGGCCAACCGCGCGGCCAACCCTGAAACCGGTTTATTTATCGGCGGTTTAATTAGTAATACTATGCGATCGGCCACGGGGCTGCGGCCGGAGCGGAACGGATCAGAAAATCGACTGCCCGGTCAGGGTCGTCAGCATTTCGAGGCTCTGGACGCCCGCCAGCGAATTCCCCGTCACGTCGAGCCCGGGCGACCAGACGCACACCGCCATCTTGCCCGGCAGCACGGCGACGATGCCCCCGCCGACGCCGCTTTTCGCCGGCAATCCGACCCGATAGACGAAATCGCCGGCCGAATCGTAGGTGCCGGTGGTCAGCATCAGCGCGGAGAGGCGCTTGGTGGAGCTGGCGTCGAGGATGCGCTCGCCCGTCACGGGCGCGACGCCGCCGTTCGCGAGAAAGAGCGCGGCGGTGGCGAGTTCGACGCAATTCATCTCGATGGCGCACTGGCGGCAGTAGGCGTCGACCACGGTATCGGGCGGCATTTCCATGTTGCCGAAACTCGCGATGAAATGCGCCATCGCGCGATTGCGTTCGGCGTGCGCGAGTTCCGATTGCGCGACACGCAGGTCGTAGCCGAGGTCTGGGGTACCGGACAGGCGCCGCACGAAATCGACGAGCGCGGTTTCGGCCTGCACGAAGCGGCGGCACAGCACGTCGGTGACCACGAGCGCGCCCGCGTTGATGAACGGATTGCGCGGCTTGCCGGCTTCGAATTCGAGTTGGACCAGCGAGTTGAACGCGGTTCCCGATGGCTCGCGGCCGACGCGCTCCCACAGCGCGTCGCCCAGCAACTGGAAGGCGAGCGTGCACGCGAACAGCTTGGAGATGCTTTGAATGGAAAAGCGCGCTTGCGCGTCGCCGACCGCATGAACCTGGCCATCGAGCGTGACGATGGCCATGCCGAAGCGCTCCGCGGGGACGCTGGCGAGTTCGGGAATGTAGTCGGCCACGCGGCCCGCCGTGCGCCACGGTGCGATGTCGCGATGAATCTGTTGCAGGATCGCCGGGTAGTTTGGGTGCGTCATGGGATGTGATTTGGGCTGGTTGGCGGCCTGCTGCGCTTATCTGGACTTGTGGCTGAACGCGCCATCCGGGTTTGCATAGGGATTGGCCTCCTTGTGTCGCGCGGCGGAGGTGCGATCCGGACCGGACATCCCCACCTGTTCACGCAACGACACAGGCGTGGTCTTTCCCGGCTTCGCACCGGGTTGGATGTCTTCGATCCCGGCGCCCCATAGGGTCAGCATACCCTTGGCGACCTCGCGGAAAGCCGGGTGACTGTCTGCGTACGCGCTGACCTTCGGTGCAACCTTCTGCACCGCCTGCGTGACCTGCTCACGCGCGCTGTCCATGTCTGCCTTGCTCAAGCCGAGCCGCGCGCCGCCGTATGCGTTCAGCAGGCTTCCGGAGGCCCACACACGCTTGCCGGCCAGCGTCAGCGCGGGAATATGCGTCGCGTACTTGGGGTAGACGGTTCCGCTCAGGATGTCATAGACGGGCGCGAGCCGAACGTCGCCGAGTTTTGTGTAGATGAGCGCGAAATTCTTCAGGTGCGCGTCCGCATTGCGAATGGCGTAGTTAAGCAGGATCAGCGTGAACAGACGTCGGGCGCTGTCCTTGTATGCGTCGCGCGAGACGTAGGTTTTGGTGAGCCTGGCGAGATCTTCGAGCGAGCCCTTGTACTTGTCGACGGCATTGTTCGGCTTGAGCGCGCAGTAATCCTCTACCGCGAGCATCCGGCCGTCGTCCGTACGATCGAAGCGCCGCACGGCGATCACCTGGCCGTCTTCGGACAAGCGCGTCTGCGGTACTTCAAGGCCCGCATCGCGAGCGACTTCGAGGCACAGGTATTCGTTGATCGCGAGTCCCGGCAGATCGTCGAAGCCGGTTTTCAGAATGAATGCATCCGTCCAGATCGTCGCCCTGCCGTCGGGTTGTACGAGCGCCTTGGGCATGACGCCCGACACGCCCTGGGCAGCCCCTTGTTCGAGCAGCCGTAGCAGGTTGTCGCGCGAATCGGCTGACGCGAGTAATGCCGCCATGTCGGTCTTGCTCGCGGCGGCGGTGGGCGCCACGCCTCGCGGCACCACCTGAACGCGCCCGATCGTGTTTGCGCCCGTGAGAGCCAGCAGGCCGAAATCGCTCACGTCCGTGTGCGCGCCGAGATTGCGGATCATCAGATCCTTCTTGAATCCTTCCGGGAGGTTCATCTGGAAGAACGGGTGGAGCGTTTTCCAGTCGTAGCTCGCCAGGCGCACCGGCATGAGGAGGGACACCAGACTGTCCGCGGCCACATCGGGCAGATAGGCGAACACGAACTGGCCCGCCTCTTCGGTCAGCGTGCCAACGTGCTGAGCGCTCACGTACACGTCAAGCGCCTGGCTCATGACTTGCCTCCCATCGCTCCCTTGACCTTGCGGCGAGCCGGGGTTTTCCTGCGTACGCGCTGGCGCGCCGGCGTTGCACCCATATCGCCCGCTTCGGTCCGCACGTCGTCGAGCGTACGTTGATGTCCGGGCCGTCGCGCGATCAGTTCCAGTCCGACCGCGTCGAAGAGGCTCAGCATCTTGACCGCCCCGATCTCGGGCAGCATTCCGGTCTCGAACAGGCTGATCCGGCCGCGCGCCACGCCGCTCATTTCGGCAACCTGCTGCTGGGTCATGTTGGCGTCCATCCGCGCGTGGCGGAAGGCCCCGCCGAGTTCGGCCAGGTTCATGGTCTGCGTCCGGGGAGAAGGGTGGCACTTTAATGAATCATATGTTGAACGCTAAATCTGTTCAACCTATTTATCGTTCAATTTACATTACATTAAAGATGCGGACCGACAGGTGTCAGCCAATAGGGCGCAATCACCCCTTTAAAGACAATCCCCGGCCGTCGATATCGGCCATTTTGTCGAGTTCGACGCGGCGCGAGTCGCAGGTTCGTCGGATCGTGTTGGCTTCGTGTTGCCGCGCCGGCACGGATTGCATCGCTCGGGTTTACGGCAATTTCACCATCGGATATTCGTTTTACCATCCGTAAATTCATAAGCAGGAAACAGGTAACGGGTCTCACAAGATCGGCCGTACCCACGAGAGGAGACGCACAGCATGAACGACCACAACAACCGCACGGCGGGGCTGTTGCTTGCCCGGCTCGACCGCATTCCGAACTGGACGATGCCGCGCATCTTCGCGCTGATCATCGGCATCGGGTTCCTGTTCACGTTCTACGACATCTTCGACATCAACGTCTCGTTCATCCAGACCTGCATGGCGCTCGTGCCGGGCTGCACGCCGGAAAGCGCGGGCGGCTTCATCGGTCTGCCGGTGCTGCTCAATCTCGCGGGCTATGTGGTCGGCACGTTGCTGCTGAGCCCACTGGCCGACCGCATGGGCCGGCGCGACCTGTTGCTCGTGACGATGATTCTCACCGGCATCGGCTCGGCGCTCACCGCGGTGGCGCACACCTACGGCACGTTCGTCGCGGCGCGCGCGTTCACGGGCATCGGCATCGGCGCCGATCTCGCGATCGTCAACACCTACATCGGCGAGCTGGCGCCGAGCGGCGGCCGCGCCCGCTATACGTCGATGATCTTCATCTTCTCGGCGATCGGCGCGGTGCTCGGCATCTGGCTCGGCCTGTGGCTCACGACGCCGTCCACGCCGCTGCCGCTCGGCCTGCCGTTCGCGCTGGCGAGCCCGAGCTTCGAATACGGCTGGCGCGTGATGTATCTGATCGGCGGCGGTCTCGCGCTCGTGGGCGTGCTGCTGCGCTTTCAGTTGCCCGAGTCGCCGCGCTGGCTCGTCTCGCGTGGCCGCTTAGAGGAGGCCGACCAGGTGATCGCCGACATGGAAGCGCGCGCGCATGCCATCAACCCGCTTCCCCCGGTGCCCGAGCAGATTCCGCCCGCGCCGCCGCAGGACGAAGCGATGCCGTTCGGCGCGATCTTCCGCAACGCGGTCTATCGCAACCGCACGCTGCTGCTGACGGCGATGTGGTTTCTCGCCTATATCACGGTCTATTCGTTCGCGGCCGGCTTTACGACGCTGCTTACGGCCCTGAAATTTCCGCCGCCCGAAGCGGGCCTCATCACGGCCATGGGCACGTTCGGCTTCGTGCTGTGCGCGGTCGTCGCCTACGCGTTCGGCGAGCGCATGGAACGCAAGCGCTGGACGCCGCTGGCCGCCGTCATCACGCTGGCGGGCGGCGTGCTGCTTTCGTTTGGCGGCGAAAACTTCTGGCTCGCGATTGTCGGCTCGATCATCGTGTTCTTCGGCTTCAACGTCTGGGTGCCGATTGCCTACACGTGGTCGATCGAAAACTATCCGACCCGCGCGCGCACCACCGGCTTCGCGATCGTCGACGGAGTGGGGCACCTGGGCGGCGGGATCGGCATGCTGGCGATTGCCCCGCTCATTCCGGTGATCGGCGTGTTCTGGTCGTTGATGCTGATCTGCGGATTCCTCGTGGCAGCCGCGCTGATCGCCCAATTCGGCATTTCGACGCGGGCGCGGCTGCTCGACGAGATTTCGCCCTGAATTGCGCCCTGAGTGAGTGCCTGGAACGTTGTCCGATGGTCAACTTCGGGAAAGACCCAGCACACCTTGCAGGATTGCCGCTCGCGACTGGCCGAGAATCTGCCCCTGCCAGACCGGATCGTCGAAGCAGAAGGCAGCGCGGATCTGCTCGCGAATGCCAGGCGCCTGCGGTGTGTCCGGATGGCGGCGCACCCAGACGTCGGCGCGCAGCATATGCAGCATCGGCACCAGCGGCACGGTGCCGAACTCAATCGCGATTGCCGTGGTTTGCGCATGCGGACAACTGCTGCGCAGCGTATCGAGAATCGGGCCGCCCACGTTCGACGCGATCGTCGAGCCGTCTAGCGGGCTCGCCACATCGGCGCCCCACCAGGCCCGGGCGCGCGCAAGTTCCGCCGCATCGATGCGGCCCACGCAGATCTTTTCGCCGTGCCCGGCCGGACCCAGCCCGGTATGGAAGTCGATCCAGCCGATCTGTTTGCAGAGGCCCGCATGCCCATCGAGCAGCGTCCTGATCAGCCGGGTGCTCCAGACCGGCCGTGCGCCGCCGTAGAAGAGACCATCGGGCTGGTGAAACTGCCCGGTCGTCAACGCGTGCTGGTACGCCGCTTCGCCATGGCGTGAAATCCAGCTGGCGAGCGCTTCGGAATTCGCGTCGGAAGGCGGCCACTGCGGCGGCACCAGCAGCGTGTGCAGTGCCTCGTAGCCCTCGTTGAACGGCAGCGGCTGCGCGAAATCGATGCTGTTCCGATTGAGGTCGACGTTGTCCTCGTTCGTACGCGAGAGCCACGAAAATCCATAAGGATTGATCGCATGGACGACCAGCACCGCTACGCCAAGCGTGGCGAGGCGCGCCTGCAGTGGGGTGTCGCCGAGCAACGCCGTTTGCGCAGCACTCCCGCAGAAGCCCTCGACGCCATGCGTGCCGGAGGTCAGCACGAGCAGGCGCTTTGCGTCGGCGGGGCCGAGGCGCACGACGTCGGTTGCCAGCGCTTCGCCTTCGCGTCCTTCGACAGCGGGAATCACGTGGCTCTCGAGTGCGAAGCCGTGCGCCGCGGCGGCGCTCATGAAGCGGCCGCGTGCCTCGCTATAGGTGCGGCAAAAGAGCGGGGAAGTCATCGGATCGCTCATTTCGTAAGGAAGGCCTCGACCAGACGCACCCAGTAAGTCGACCCGAGCGTGAGCACGTCGTCGTTGAAGTCGTAGCTCGTGTTGTGCAGCATGCAGGGGCCGAGGCCATGCCCGTGCGCGCGGTGGTCTCCCGTGCCGTTGCCGATGTACGCATAGCAGCCGGGGCGTTCGAGCAGGAAGAACGAAAAGTCTTCCGCGCCCATGGTCGGGTCGATATTGCGCACCACGCGGTCGGCCCCGACCACTTCTTTCATGACGTCGAGCGCGAACTGCGTTTCGGCCTCGGTGTTGACCGTCGGCGGATAGTTGCGGTGAAACGAGAAATCGACGGTGCAGCCGTAAGCGGCGGCCGTCGCTTCCGAAAACTCGCGCATGCGCTTTTCGATCAGGTCGAGCACCTCGAGCGAAAAGGTGCGCACGGTGCCGGCCAGCGTCGCGGTGTCGGGAATCACGTTGATGGCTTCGCCGGCCTGCATCTGCGTGATCGACAGCACGGCCGAGTCGATCGGGCGCTTGTTGCGCGTGATGATGCTTTGCAGGCCCGTGCCGATCTGCATGGCGGTCAGTACGGGGTCGATGCCGTCGTGCGGGATCGCGGCGTGCGCGCCGGTTCCCTTCACGACAATGCTGAATTCGTTGCTCGACGCCTGGGTCGCGCCCACGCGCGCCCCGAAGCTGCCGGCGGCGAGGCCCGGCCAGTTGTGCAGGGCGAACACGGCGTCGACGGGAAACTGCTCGAACAGGCCGTCTTCGAGCATCGCCTTCGCGCCGCCGCCGCCCTCCTCGGCAGGCTGGAAGATGAATACGATGGTGCCGTCGAAGTTGCGATGCTTCGACAGATATTGCGCGGCGCCGAGCAGCATCGCCGTGTGGCCGTCGTGCCCGCAGGCGTGCATCTTGCCCGCGTGCTTCGAGGCGTGCTCGAACGTGTTCAGCTCGTGGATCGGCAGCGCGTCCATGTCGGCGCGCAGGCCGATCACTTTCTTGCCGGCGCCGTTGCGCAACACGCCGACCACGCCGGTCTTGCCGAGGCCGCGCGTGACCTCGATACCCCAGGATTCGAGCTGTTCGGCGACGAGCGCGGAGGTGCGTTCCTCTTCGTAGCGCAGCTCCGGATGAGCGTGGATGTCGCGGCGGATGGCTTGCAGTGCGGCTTCGGCCGCGGCGATTTCGGCAATGATGGTCATGTGAATCCTCTGGTCCTGTTATCCCGATGACTTGCGCGGGCAGTACGCCACGGCGCTGCCATCCGAGGTATCCGTATACACCCTGGAAATGTGATTATTTGTGGCGTATTGATGGAATTTATTGCATCTCACAAAGCGACGTGGCAATGTAGAGTCTCGTGAAGACACTCCCGAAACCCCACCACGTCCCCTGGTCCCATCCGGCCAGCGGCACGGGAACGCGCAAAGAAGGCGTTCCGCACGTTAGTCATTCGTTGTCCTGATGTAACAGATTTCCCGCGAATCAAGCAGTTTCCGAAAAATAGATGACATACAGGAAGAGACATGCACCAACAGCTGAACCCTTCGCAGACCGGCGGGTTTGCAACTCTCGCGGCAGCAGCAGGTTCCGAAGGCCTGGAGCATCAAGCCGGCGTTGACACCCCGGAAACCCCCAGTAATCACGCCCTCGGCGCGGGCCTGAAACAGCGCCACGTCGTCATGCTGTCGATCGGCGGCTGCATCGGCGCCGGGCTGTTCGTCGGCTCCGGTCACGCCATCGCGGAAGCGGGTCCGGCATCGATTCTGGCTTATCTGTTCGCGAGCCTGCTCGTTGTGTTCGTCATGCGCATGCTGGGCGAGATGGCTTGCGCCATGCCCGACTCCGGCTCGTTCTCGACCTATGCCGACAAGGCCATTGGCCCGTGGGCCGGCTTCACCATCGGCTGGATGTACTGGTGGTTCTGGGTGCTGGTCGTCCCCATGGAAGCCACTGCCGCAGCCAGCATTCTGAATAGCTGGTTTCCCTCGGTCCCGCTATGGCAGTACTGTCTGGCGGTCACGCTGCTCATGACCGGCGCGAACCTGGCGAGCGTCAAGCATTACGGCGAACTCGAATTCTGGTTCTCCATCATCAAAGTCGTGGCCATCGTCGGATTCATCGGGATTGGCGTCATCGTTTTGACAGGATTCCTGCCGAAAATTCATCCGACGCCGGTCCAGAACATCCTCGGCCACGGCGGGTTCATGCCGCGCGGTTTCCTGCCCGTCGTCGGCGCGCTTCTCACGACCATGTCGACGTTCCTCGGCACCGAGATCGTGACGATCGCCGCTTCCGAGTCCGCCAATCCCGCGCGCGAAATTTCGCGGGCCATCAAGTCGGTCATCTGGCGCATTTCGCTGTTCTACATCGGCTCGATTGCCGTGATCATCTGCGTGATTCCGTGGAACGATCCCAATCTCGTCAAGATCGGTTCCTATCAGTCGGTGCTGCAGGCGTTCAACGTGCCGTTTGCCAAGCCGATCATGGACGTGCTGATTCTCACCGCGGTGGGCAGTTGCCTCAACTCGTCGCTGTACACGTGTTCGCGGATGCTGTTCTCGCTCGGCAAGCGAAAGCAGGCGCCCGCGTTCATGACGAACACCAATGCCTCCGGTGTGCCGGTCTACGCCGTATTGACCTCGACGATGGTGGCCTTCGCCGGTGTTGCCGCCAACTACCTGGCGCCCAAGTACGTGTTCGATGCGCTGCTGTCTACCACCGGCATGATCGGCCTGCTGCTGTACCTCGTCATCGCCGTCTGCCAGGTGCGTATGCGTAGCAAGCTGACGCCCGCGCAACTGCGCGTCAAGATGTGGTTTCATCCGTTCCTGGCGCTGGCCGTGATCGCGATGATCGTTGCGGCCTGCGGGGCAATGCTTTGCAGTCCCGATCACCGTCAGGAAGTGATTGCAACTGTCGGCTGCAGCGTCGCGCTGGCCGCCGTGGGGTACTGGCGGCAACGCCGGGCTGCAGCCATGGCCTCGCTTAAGCTCGCTTAACGCAGCGCGTGACCGGCTTGCCGCAGATCGAGCCGGTCGCGCAGACGATACCACCGCACGGCGGCGTTCACCGCCGCATGCAGCGCGCCATGCACCGGCCAGGACTGCGGGGGTTGTTCGGGCATGAAACATTGCGCCTCGTCGCCCGTTAATTTGAGCGCGATGTCGCGGCCCAGCAGCGTCGCCATCGCAATACCCCGGCCATTCATCCCGATGGCCGCGGTCAGGCCGGTCTCGACCTGCCAGACATGCGGCAGATGCGAGCGGGTCATGGCGATCCAGCCGGACCATTCGTCGGTCCATGCGGGCACCTCGATGTCGGGATACAAAGACCGAATCCGCCGGGTGCCCGCGTCGCGGAATGCACGCCCGGAAAACGCCGTCGGGGGTCCGTCGACGGATATCTGCAGCCGCCCGTCTTCGGTCTTGCGCACGCCGCCAAAGAGGCGCCTGCTGTCGGTCAGGATGGCCCGGCCCGGCAGGATGGCGGCCGCAACGTCGGGCGGCAGGGGGGCCGAGACGAGCTGGTAAAGCCGCACCGGCAGCACGGCGCGGCGTATCGCGGGAACGAGATCGTCGGTATAGGCGTCCGTTGCGACGACGACTTGCGGCGCCTCGGCGTATCCGTGTGCCGTGGTTGCCCGCCAGTGCGAACCGTGCCGCGTGAGCGCGGTGACCCGGCTTTCGGTATGGATGCGGACCTTGTGCGTCAGCGCGGCGCGCGCGAGGCCTGACGTGTAGGCATGCGGGTTGAGGCCAAGCGCGCGCCGATCGATGAGTCCGCAACGATAAAGGGAAGATCCGGTGGCGGCGCGCATTTCGTCGGCCGTCAAGAGCGAGACCTGATCCGAGTCCTGACGCCAAGCGGCGGCGGATGCGCGGATGCCCGCTTCGGCGCCCGGCGCGTGGGCGGCCATGATCCAGCCTCCCACGTCGAGCTGGCAGGCGATGTGATGGGTATCGATGAGCGATTTGACGAGGTGGGGCCCTTCCTTGATGCCTGCCATCAGGCGCCGGCCGGCGTCGTCCCCGAAGCGTGACACGAGTTCCGCTTCTCCCATCTTGTGATGCGGCAGGACGAGCCCGAGCGCCCGTCCCGATCCGCCGCGCGCGATCGAACCCGCCTCGAGCACGACGACATCGCGTCCGCGTTGCGCGAGATGCAGCGCGGCGCTGAGCCCCGTGATACCGGCGCCGATCACGATCACATCGGCGCGCGTGTCGCCATGCAGCGGCGCCGTGGTTATCGCGCCGGCTTGCCGCGCATATGTGGCGCTGGCCGGTGCGGGATCGTTCAGGGCTTGCTTCATGGCGCGGATTCCTCGAGGTCGGGGCAGGGCAATGCAGGCGAACGGCTGCGACGTCCAGGTGCGCGCAAGGGGACATCGGCCCGGGTGCGGGCGATGTTCCAGAGGCGGTTGACGGTCGGGACGGCGCGTGCGGGCTAGGTTAGGCGACCTTGGGATCAGGGTCAATCCGCGATTTCGAGGGCTGACTGTGCGGACTCGCTGCAGACTGCACGTTTCTACTGACCGGCAATTCGATTGCCGGGTAAGTGTTGCGGCACCGGCATCTGCGGTGGTGATTGCCGCTGCTTCCCGTCCACGACCGCAAGTGGGGGATTATGGGCGATAGCGGTTGACAGTCGTTGACACTATCTCGAATCGTTCTGTGCTGTTATAGCCGATCACAAAACAAGCGAAAGGTTTTGCCGCATTCACGCTAGGGAGCATGTTAAGACTGCGTTGGATTTTGACGCGCAAGTTGGGGGTCTTCATCGGTCGAGCGGTTCCGGGCGTCGGCTGGGTTATGCTCGCAAGTGACGTTTCCACAATCGCTTATCATACGGTCCTGCAATATAACCGGCGGGTCGTGGCCGATGACAGGGTTTTCTGAATATGAGCAGATCGTGGGAAAGTCTCGAATCTTTCATCAGGAAGGAGGCCGGCGTTTCATCGAAGAAGCCGATCGATGCCGACATGTCTGTTGTTTATGACTTGGGGCAGGAAGGCGACGAAGCCAGTGATTTCATGGAACGTTTCTTTGAAGCGTTCGGCATCGAAGAAGGCGATTATGATTTTCACAGATACTTCTTCATGGAAGGCGAAGGTCTTTTCTATCACCTGGTTCAGAAGTACATTTTCAGAAATCCCCATTCAACAAAACGAGAACCGCTAACCGTGGGAATGCTTCACGATGCGATGATGCGCGGAACATGGGATTCGGAAACGCTGCGTCAGCAGTAAACAACCCAGCAAATTAGGCCCGAGTGCGGGGGATCGCGATGCCCATGGTCGGCATACCCCTCAATCCAGCGTAAATTGCGCAACCGCCTCGGCCAGACTCACCGCCTGGTTCTGCAACGCGGCCGCCGCCGCCGTGGATTGCTCGACCAGCGCGGCATTCTGCTGAACCATTTCATCGAGCTGGCTGACCGCGCGCGTCACCTCCTGGATACCGCGCGTCTGCTCATTGGCCGCCAGCGTGATTTCGGAAATGATGCCCGTCACCCGGCCGACGTTGCTGACGATCTCGGTCATCGTCATGCCGGCCTGGCGGACCTGGCCTGAGCCGGAGCTGACGCTTGCCACGGTCGCTTCGATCAGCGCCTTGATTTCCTTCGCGGCCTGCGCGCTGCGTTGCGCGAGGCTGCGCACCTCGCCGGCCACCACCGCGAAGCCGCGGCCCTGTTCGCCGGCGCGCGCCGCTTCAACGGCCGCGTTCAACGCGAGGATATTGGTCTGAAACGCGATGCCGTCGATCACGCCGATGATGTCGGAGATCTTGACCGAGGCCTGTTCGATTTCGCCCATCGTGGCGACCACGTCGGCGATCACCACGCCACCGCGCGAAGCGACTTGCGATGCGCAGGCGGCAGTATCGTCGGCCTGCTTCGCGGCGCTGGCCGATTGCGTGACCATCGAGGTGATTTCCTCCATCGACGCAGCGGTCTGCTGCAGACTGGCGGCGGCGGATTCGGTGCGGCCCGAGAGGTCGACGTTGCCCGCGGCGATCTCGGTGGCCGCGACGCGCACGGAATCGCTGGCCTCGCGGATCCGGCGCATCACCTGGCTGAGTTTGTCGACGAAGCTGTTGAACGAGCGGGCGATCTGCGCGACTTCGTCGGAACCGGTAACGGGCAGGCGTTGTGTCAGATCGCCTTCGCCCGAGCCGATCGCGTCCATCGCATCGCGCACTTTCGAGAGGCGCTGGAACGACACCGCGGTGAGCGCGGCGACGATCGCGGCGGCGATGGCGGCAATCACGATCAAGACGATGACGGAGGCGGTCAGCATCGAGTGCATGCTCGCCGTGGCTTGCGCTTTGTCGAGCGCGACGACCGTGTACCAGTCGGTGCCTGGAATGGCCTCGGCGCCGAGCAGCTTCGTGCTGCCGCGCACCTCGACCTGCATCGGGTGCCGGGCGCCGAAGAGGGCGGTCAGCGTGTCGCCGGTCAGCTCGGGGATGAGGTCCGTCACGGGCTTCAGGGTCAGCCCGGGATCCGGATGCGCGACGATATGGCCACCCGCGTCGATCAACATGCCGAAGCTCGCGGGTGTCGGATGAATCGCCTTGACGTTGGCAATCACGGTATCCATCGCGACGTCGCCGGACACCACGCCCTTGAGCACCCCGTCGCGCAGCACGGGCACGGCGAACGACACCACCAGCTTGCCGGTGCCCGCGTCCACATAGGGCGGCGTGACGACGGGTTTGCCGGCCGCGGCGGCCTGTCTGTACCAGGGGCGACGCGTCGGGTCGTAGTCGGGCGGGATGCCGGTGGGGTCGGTGAAGATCCAGGTCTTGTCCGCGTAGCCCACGTACACGTTGGTGAACTTGCCGGCCGCGGCCACCTGCTTGAGCGCGGTGAGCGGGTTGCCTTGCATCACCGCGTCCTGCAGCGAGTCGATCATCCGGCTGTTGGACACGATCCAGTCTTCGATGCTGTCCGTGCGACTGTTTTCGGCGGCGAGCAAGCTGTTTTCGATCGCGTCGGCGTTATACGAGTTGGCGATGAGGTAGTTCAGAGCCGCATTGGCTGCAAGCGCGACCACGACGATGGCGACACACAGACCCACGATGCGCGCGCGAATGGAGGAGAACATGTCGAGTAGTTATTGTGTCGAAATCGATTTAACCGCTATTTCCAGCGGGTTGACCGGGGCTAGACGAAGTCAAACGGAAAGTAGTGCGAATCCATCCAGTCATAACCCGATCCGTCGTGTGCCCAGGCCCAGTTGGTCTTGCCGTGGTTGTCGGTCTTCCTCGCGGGATGAGTATGGCTGGCCTGTTGCGGCGGCTCGACGGGTTGCGTTTGCGTTTCGCTTTGTATGTCGTTAGTCATCGTTCGATATCCTGATGATATGCCGCTATCGATGGCCGTCGCGCTTCTGGCCGGCGCGGGATTGAAGAGGGTAGTGGCCTTCCCGATGTTCCCGGCGCGTGCCGGGAACATCGGAGGCACCGGGAAGGACCGCGATTACTTCCAGGGCAGCGAGTACGTCTTCACGTGGGTGAAACTCTTCATCGCTTCCTGTACGCCTTCCTTGTAGCCCAGACCCGAATCCTTGATGCCGCCGAACGGCGTGAGTTCGAGCCGGTAGCCGGGCACTTCGCACACGTTGACGCTGCCGACTTCGAGTTCGGCGATGAAGCGCGTGATGTAGTCCATGCGATTCGTGCACACCGAGGACGACAACCCGTAGTCGGTCGAATTCGAAATCCGGATTGCTTCGTCGATGTCGCGAAAGCGGATCACCGGCGACACCGGCCCGAAGGTTTCATACTTGACGAGCGGCATGTCGGGCGTCACGTGATCGAGGACGGTCGGCGAATAGAGCGCGCCGTTACGAACGTTGCCGTACAGCAGTTTCGCACCGCGGCTCACGGCATCGTCCACTTGCGCCTCGAAGAACTTCGCGGCGGCTTCGTCGATGACGGTGCCCATGTCGGTGTCGGGATCCGCCGGATCGCCAAAACGCACGGCGCGGGTCTTTTCCACCAGCAACTCGACGAAGCGGTCGGCCACCGCTTCGTGCACGAGCATCCGCTTGATCGCCGTGCAGCGCTGCCCCGAGTTCTTGTACGAACCCGACACGGCCAGTGTGCTGGCCTCGTCGAGATCGGCGTCTTCCATCACGATGATCGGATCGTTGCCGCCCAGTTCGAGCACGGCGCGCCGGTAGCCCATTTTCCCGGCGATGTATTTGCCGATCGGCACGCCCCCCGTGAAGGTGATCAGATCGACGTGCTCGTTCGTGATCAGTTCGTCGGCGATCTCTTTCGGATCGCCGGTCAAGACCTGCAGCATTTCTTGCGGCAGGCCCGCCTCGTACAGAATGTCGGCGAGCAGGTACGTGGAAAGCGGCACCTTTTCCGATGGCTTGACGACGATCCGGTTGTTCGTCGCGATCGAAGGCACGACCTTGTGCGCGACCTGATTCATCGGGTGGTTGAACGGCGTAATGGCGGAAATCACGCCCAGCAGCGGATCGCGCTGCGTATAGACGCGCCGCTTCTTGCCGTGAGGCGTCAGATCGCACGAAAACACCTGGCCGTCGTCCTTGAGCGCCTCGTTGGCGCCGAAGATCAGCACGTCGCTGACGCGGCCCGCTTCGTACAGCGAGTCCTTGCGGCACAGACCGGCTTCGGCGGTGATCAGCGCGGAAATTTCTTCGGTGCGCTCGCGCACGATCTCCGCCGCGCGGCACAGGATCTGCGAGCGCTCATGACGCGTGAGCCGTGCGCGGTAGGCATGGGCGTAGGCGAAGGCGCGCTTGACGTCGGCGAGCGTCGCTTTCGGCACGGTGCCGACCAGCTCGCCGTTATACGGATTCAGGACTTCGATGACCTGGTCGCGGCGGATCTTTTCCCCGCAGATTCGCAGCGCTTCATGATGAACCGGCAACGTCGGCCGCGGTTGCAAGACAGCATTCATACTCTCTCCTGGGCGTAACAGAGATTTATTGAGGATTATTGAAGATGCTCATTGAAGGTGATTAAGCGCGATATCGAGAATGTCGAAGTTGCGCAGACGCTCGCGCTGCGACACCGCCGGCGACACCGAACGGTTGAACAGCAGGGGCACGGTTTGTTCGGACAAGCCGCCGTGCGAGCGCAGCGGGGCATTCAGGCCGGACAGGTCGTGGCGGACTTCGCTGGTGCCGAGCACGACATTGCGCACGGAGACGACGATGATGTCGCCGAGCCGGTCGCGCGGCAGCTCGAAGCGCTCGCAACCTTCCGCGCCGCTCAACGCCAACTGGATGCCCGTGCGTTCGCGGATCTTTCTGAGCACCTGATACTGGTCGACCGACGGCGGCAGGTAGATCGTGGCAAACGAGCCGAGCGCGCCGTGGTGGACCACGTACGGGTCGGTGATCGGCAGGATCACGCGTGCCACGCCGGCGCCCAGCCACGCGTCCAGTTCGTCCTGCAGATAGATGACGTTGGGCTCGCCGGTCACGTCGTGCTTGTCGTTCATGCCGTGGTCCGCGGTGATGGCGATGGTCGCGCCCAGCTCGGCCATCCGCTGCAGATACGGGTCCATCATCTTGTAGAACGCGTTGGCCCCGGCGCTGCCCGGCGCGCACTTGTGCTGCACGTAGTCGGTGGTCGACAGGTACATCAGGTCGATCGGTCGGGTTTCGAGCAGGCGCACGCCGGCCGCGAAGACGAACTCGGAGAGCTCGGCGCTGTACACGTCCGGCAGCGGCTGGCCGACCAGCTCCAGCACATCCGTGATGCCGTTCTCAGTCAGCGTCGCTTCATCGGCTTTCTCGGAGGAGAAGCAGATGCCGTTGAGCTTGTTGCCCAACAGGCGTCGCAGCTTGTCCTTGGCGGTCACGACCGCGACCTTGGCGCCCGCGTCCGCGAAGGCGGCCAATACCGTCGGCGCACGCAGGTATTTCGGGTCGTTCATCAACACTTCGGCGCCGCTCTCGCGGTCGAAAAAATAATTGCCGCTGATGCCGTGCACGGACGGCGGCACGCCCGTCACGATCGACAGGTTGTTCGGGTTTGTGAAGCTCGGCACGACGCAGTCGCCCTTGAGCGCCGAGCCGCTTTTCAGAATCTCCGCCAGAAACGGCGCGACACCGGCCCGGGCCGCCTCCGTCAAATAGTCGTATTCGCAACCGTCCACGCAAACCACGACGAGAGGCTGGTCCATCCAGCGGTAGCTACGCTCATTTACTTTGAGGGTGGAAGTGTTCGTGTCCATGAGGTTTCCGTTTGGGTGACAGGTGGGCGACGAGACAGCCATTGCGATGCGCCCGGTTTCGGTTTCGGGATGAGTGCTGCCGGGGCGGGCTTCCAGACGGGCTTCCAACGCGAGCCGGTTTAAAAAGCGTCCCTGCATGCTTGACATTAAACTTCGTGAACCGTAGATTGTCAACAACATGCAGGAGGCAAAAAACACTTTACGATGAGGAGGCCGTAGTCAGGCAGCCACAAAAATAAGGGTGCGATGCCTCGTGCAGCCGGTCACGCGCACCGGAACCGACATGACCCGCATGAGACCTAGCAATGGAGAAAAGTGTGAATACCCAGCAGCTCGACCCCGTTCTTCTTACCCCTGGCCCGTTGACGACGTCGCTGATCACCAAGACCGCCATGCTGCGCGACTGGGGATCGTGGGATACCGACTTCAACGCGATCACCCGCACGCTGCGCGCCGATCTGGTGGACATCGTGCACGGGCGCGACACCCATGTTTGCGTGCCGCTGCAGGGAAGCGGCACGTTCTCGGTGGAAGCGGCGATCGGCACGCTGGTGCCGCGTGACGGCAAGGTGCTCGTGCCGCAAAACGGCGCGTA
>Ga0131853_10002730_pt1 | contig 31639 bp, 18 predicted proteins | sample TergutLab28metaG_FD_92764 | JGI IMG/M metagenome (GOLD analysis project Ga0131853, IMG submission 92764) | Labiotermes labralis P1 segment gut microbial communities from Petit-Saut dam, French Guiana - Lab288 P1 (version 2) (version 2) | ecosystem: Host-associated > Arthropoda: Insects >... | reverse complement strand
TCTTCTGCTCGATTGAGGAGAAAGAACATGCGATTGATATGATTAAGCAACCACCGGCACTCCACAAAAATCGTTCACGTGTCCTGGCAAGCTGTAAACAACGGGTGACTCAAATCACAAGGTACTACACAGTGTTACCGATCGACGAGTAACCAAAATTAGAAACAATTCAGAAAAAAGCGAAGAACCGCAAAAAAAGAAAAAAAAAAAAAAATGGAACAAAAAAAAAAAAAAAAAAGACTGACAAGGACAATATGCTTCGTTTCCAGTAGCAGCGACAGTTCGCAAGGTATCGTCGCGTGGAGTACTGTGCCAAAACAAACAACTGGTCCTCCGAACTCTACACCAAAGTAAACATTACCTTACATAAGAGTTCAAAGTGTGTCCGCTCTAAATGCGACATGCTGCACGTACGGTACATGAACTAAAATTAATATTACTAAAAGCATACATAGTGCAGTTGATGAAAGACATTCTGTACATCAACTCTAAACTCATTATGTGTTCTAGGGTTGCTGATAACTAACACCGTTAGTAGTCTCTACACTCATACAGGAGATTGCTACTAGGGCGGTCACTCTGGTACTATCGTCAGTAAATAACAGGCCCTTTGAATTCTTCATTCACAACAAACCACGATACCTACATTCCGGTTACGATCGAAAGTGCTCGCTCTCGGGGAAGCATTTTTCTTACAATAAACTGGACACGAGCCAAGTCGCCCAGGCTGTTCATTACGCACTGGATATCAATTAAATTTCATTTACATAATTTACAAAACAAACACTGGCATATAATACAAATATGAGAGAAAATTACAGTAAACGCGAATGATTAAGTAATGGAAATCAGGAAACTCCAGACACGGGCAGAAACTCCACCGCAATACCCTCACGCTGATTTCACACTTTACAGCTCCGTGACCAATATGCCATTCCGTACCATCTGCTGTAGCATTAAAATCCCCTGCAACCAGCGATTGCAGCATGAATCTTTGTAATTGATACAACTTTGTTCTCTTGGAGGCAGGAAGTGAGATTACGGAATAAATGAATGACATAACACTGTCTGGGTCTCTCCCTGTCAGGTCGGTGTTGTGAAACACAAGAACGAGAAGGGGGAGAGAACGCGAAGTAAAAATCGTTTCCCCGAACACTAAGGCAAATACTGTTAAGGACATAGGTAACGTCCATGCTACAAACTTACGTACCAAGTCATCGGATTGGACTCTGATTTTATCATTCAATTCAGACAGCATTCAAGTTACGTTGTTATATACAGTTCAACGGGAACACGCGGTCTGTACCACACTGTGAGTATCCTACAGTAAAATCTGATCTTGCATCTAATCACCAAGCCACAACGATGTACAGTGAATGGTGAAGGTAAACCCTCTTCCCAAGAGAACCATTCCGTAGTCCACGGGCTGAATCAGCTACACACTAGCCTTATCTTCCTTGTGGTTACCCTCATTCTTTCTGGACGAAATACTATGTATTACCTTAAAATGGGTAGGGACTGCCTCCTCCTAAATATTTTCGCACTCACCCTCCGTAACCACCCTTCTAATTTAAACGCCGTATAAAGTCTACGCAGTTGTAACCATCATCATCATCATTGGCACAACAGCCCTTTTTGAGCCAAGGCCTTCTTCAGAAGCTTCTGCCAGCTGTCCCTATTCCTTGCAGCATTCCTCCAGTTTCTGTCCCCCAACTTCCTGGCATCTTCCATCACACCATCTTCCCATCTTAGTTTCGGCCTGCCCCCGTCTTCTTCCTTCTACCACTGCAACTAGAACTCTCCTTGGGCTCTGTTCCTCCATATGAATAACATGTCCTGCCCATTTTAATCGATTAATTTTAATGCATGTTACTATACTATATCACTTTCCTTGTACAATGTATATAACTCATTGTTGTATTTTATTCTCCATTCCCCGTTGTCATTTGTAGGTCCAAAAATAGCTCTCAAAATTTTCCTTTAAAAAACTCACGCAGTTGTAACAGCATCAATAAATAGCTTCAGATTCAATCAGTAGTCCACATGCCTGCTTTCCATTTCAACACGCATTTCTGCCTGAAAAGTATTAATGTAAAATCTGGTTACATATTTTTGATTTAGTAACGAACAAACTGGATTTCCCCGTCCGTTCTGGACAGTACCGGGACACCAAAATTCGGCCACTACAGCTTCCTTCCACGCCCTTTCCAGTGCACTGTTAACTAATCATCCAATCACTCCATGCTCTAAAACCACAATTACTTATTAAAATGTTGTTAAATAAACTACAAATAAATGAAATAAAAGCAAAAAAGCAAAAATCTATATAACAGCTACATACGACTTGCGAGTTTATGCAGCAAAATGCTCTGCACTTCACAAATTTTGTAACACCCCTGATAGGCTTTGGCTCAGTCATTACCTCTTTTGGTCATATCGCGATGTTAACCGTTAGGCAATATCTCGTATTTACTTCAATTCTCTTGGCTGTAAATTTTCAACAAAACGGTGTATCAAAGCCTTACAGTACGGCGTCGGGTTTGATCGACGCGTTCAGGCTCAAGCTTCTAGGCTGTAGGCTAGAATATTAAAGAAAAGTATTTAAGGAGTCAGTTGGTGCAGTTGCACATGAGTACACACATACAGGAGAGTGGTGGGGAGTTCTCAGCGTCAGAAAACAATACACACATACAGGAGAGTGGTGGGGAGTTCTCAGCGTCAGAAAACAATCAGTATTCAAGTGTCTGTAGACATGACCTACAGGGAGATAACTTGCATTGGCCCAGGTTTCAGTACATAGGTAGACCTCAATGGTATGTGGGAGGCATGTGATTCCAGTCACTCGCGTCGGTGTTCAACGTTAGTAACTGGCATGTTCAGGGGGATTTGGAGGTTCTATTGTTTACCAACCACATCACAGCACCCACAGAGTTTCGATCCAAAAGCAGCTGATGGGAAGAATCATCTACCTAGTAAGGCAACTTGAAAGGCATTACCGCCGACAAAAGTCTACCAAAAGTGAATGGAAACACCGAAAATCAGCAAGTCAGTCGAGGCCACCCGTTAGGGCGGCCATGTGCTAACTTGACTGAGGTTATCAGTGGTTTTTCTCAGTTGTACAGCGAATGTCAGTGCTCAATTACCCGTTCTAGTCCCCCAACATTCACTAGTACGAACACGTGTCAAGGCCCCCCAGCCACTATGCCAAAACCCATTAGCGTAAGCTCACACCCAATTAAAATTCATAAGGCATGGGTTTAGCATCCCAGCTATGCGTTTCGCATGCTGGAATGGTTTAATCGCGGAAGAAGCGTCTCGAGTTAGGTTTCCAGTTGGCTGGTGGTTGGTGGTCACTTACCGCAGACACAGAACTAGTAGTACAACACTACACCTCAGTTCATCCAGAAATTACTTTTCCTTGCGTTTCGTTAAATATACTCGCTATTCGAAAAGCACTCGAAAACATTCCAAATAGAAATTGTAATGAAGTGTCAATATGTATATTTTAAGTTTAACGTTCGTGTTTCCGTGCATCGCTAGTACAATTACAATTGATAACCAACAAGATGCAACTACTTTGATTTACTTGCTTTAATCAGCTCTACATGTTTCGGGCGATGTTCTCGCCCATCATCAGGAACATAACACTGTACGCACGCAACCCCAGCCAGCAGCAACATCGGTGGACATTACCAGTAGCTGTAGTTACAGTGATGTGCTCCTGATGATGGGCGAAAACATCGCCTGAAACATGTAGAGCTGATTAAAGTAAATAAACCAAAATAGTTGCATCTTGTTGGTTATCAATTGTAATTATATTTTATGTTATTCAGCATGTTTTGAACAAATGGCTTCTCCTTAAGAGAAAAGTTCTGTTTGGATTTCACTTACCGTACGAAACAAAATTAAAGCTTTCCCCGCAGCATTTTGTTCAAATTACCAATACAATAAAATTCTCTCGGGCTAAGAAAACCGTCGGTCTCTATTAGAACCAACCGATGCGGCTGTCAGCTGTAGAGGATTTATGGAATATTTTCGTCATGAAGGCTTCAAGGCATGAGGGGGTACATTCCTAAACAAAATGTCATCGAAATCCACTAAAACATATCGAATATACAACAAACAGACAAATTATTTGTAGTTACTATTTATGAGCTTCGTGGGAAAAGCGCGTAAAGATTCTGAGTCATCCGGAAAACATGCAACCGTATATTGCAGCGAGAATCACAACTTAAAACGAAATAAACACACAGCTACCAGAAATGTTCGATTATTAATGCAGAGTGAAGCAGTGATGTTAATTGGTTGTCAAAATATAACTGTGAGAAACATCATAGCCAACCCCCCCCCCTTTTTTTGCCCAAATTCAGGAATACTGTGTTTAATATTTCGTGCCCCATTTAGCCCCTCCTCACACACACACACACACACACACACACAAAACTCGTGCTAAATGAGTAGGACACGAGGCAGTCAGAAATCCATAATGTTTTCGAACGTGTATTTGTACACATACCTATGCAACAAAGTAATTGCACTGAGTAGAATTCTATTTGAGAAGTTGACAGTTGCTCAACTAGTCGAGAAATTGCAGACATTTTATAAAGCTCGAACCTTAAATGAAGTGTACAAAAGAGACCAACACTAGTCCGTGTAATCAGGCAGGTCGTTTCAGTTCCCTTGAATTAACAGTGTTAACAATATCCTATATAGAATGTCAATTACGACACTCGTATTACGCACTTATTCTACAGTTCCTATCATTTCATCTCTCTTGGATAAAATCACCGTTCTGAGCCATTTTTTGCTCTTACATTAAAGCCAGAGGTCAAACTTCCACACTCGCACAAGACAACAGGCAGAACGATAGATCCGTACACATACATGTATTAAATCGGTCACAAACAACACTAGATTTTATCGATTTTATTCACGGCTACTTGTTTCATCTCTAACTGCGATCCATCAGCTGGCCTTCTGTAAACGCTGATATACTGCATTAGAAGTTCTCCCCTCTAACATTAAAAATGTTTAATATGAAAGGGGAGACGATTTGTTAAACAGACAAAATAAAACAGCGTGGTAATGTTGTGAAGTAACATCCTTCCGGTGCCAGTCCCGGGGGAAAGGGGGGCTACTGATCTACGCTGTACACCCTTACTGGGCGCGTTCGCATCCTAACGAGCGTTTATTAAATTTCGTTGTCCTTCCACACGCGTGTGCACGTGTGTGCACGCACGTAAGCCAACAGACTCGCCAAGACTCGCCAGCCGCAACGGACTTTTGTGCGTATTAACTTTGAGAATTTCACGAAAAACTGCAAAGGAATTCCAATTTCCAATTTTCTTTTAACACCTGGCGAAGAAGTGCAAACACGTTACTTGAAAATCCCTACAAGTGCGTGCGTCTCCAACGTATCTCGCTACTGTGTATTGAAGTGGTGGGGGTTGGGGGGTCAACAAAAGGTGATGTGCCTCGTAGAGCTCCTGCACCAAGTTGTGTTACATGAAAGCAAACGTAGCTTTGTCGCATTTCGTTGCTGTGACGCAGATATACCCGTGTGTTGGGCGGATCGCGTCAAACATTTGTCACGAGATGTCTTCAAACTAGCACCATTATCATCCACTTTCTTCCCCAGCAAGCGTCTGCTGCTCAAAAACACATTTTGCTTATCCGTGCGTACCGTCTTTCTGTGCAGAACTTGCAATTCGGCCATTCCCGTCAACAGTTACCCTTCTTGCAACGATGTGGTCAGTCCATGTATTACCGTACAGAAACCTGTATGACGACTACATTTAAATGACTTCCAACAACCTCACAAATTCTCCGACAATCAGTGTGGTAAAGAGCCAGCACGTGATATTGGTGTGTGGTATAAGCGACCCGATGGGAAATGACTTTAGATTGGGATCATTTAAAATAATTACACGTGTAAAGCCCACGGGCGTGTGCACTTGTGTGTATACGTGTGCATACTGGGGGCATGTATTAGTAGGTACACAGCTGCATGTTTATAATTTCCTGTTACGGGAGTAATGAAGGTCTAATATTGAATGTTAATTCATTCAAATATGCGTAATGTTAGTTTTGACTTCGACAAGTTTGAATAACTGTCCACTAACACTAAACAGTTGCGTGCGAATTTAATTTTTTTAGTTAGCATCGTGTCGACTGCTGACATCCCACAAGGCCTGATTCTTCATCAACACTGCTCTGACGGCCTAAAATCTCGCAATTTAATTTCTGTACACAAAACGGGAAGAATTCGTCGTAGTGGCAATTTCACGGTTCACAGCTCACGCGTTTGTTGAATGGAAAGTGGAAGGACCCGTTTAAAACACTTTATTTGTGTTTTGTTTGAAGTTACCTGTTACACGCTATTAATAAGGGTAGCCCATACCAATTAGCCTTTAGCTGCAAACGAATATAGCGTGGAACACTGAATTTGCACATTTGTATGCATTTGGGCTGCACAATGAGAACGGCTCGCTGACGACCTCAGCAAAGCACCGCAGACATACACATTTGAGAGCACTTTCATTAATATCATGGGAGAACATCAAACGTCGGAGTTCGCAAATTGCAAATCTAGAGGCAATAACAAAGGGGATGAGTCAGAACCTGCGCCGTGCGTACACCTCACTTGTTCTCTCTCGGGTTATCGTATCTGTTGTTGGTAGTTTTATTACATCGTGACAGTGGTACTCTTTGAAATGTGAATTAACAAGCGTTACAGTGATTCAGTCCTGGAACCGCGAACATTTTCTTCTTAACCATATTCACCAAAGAAAGGACACTCTTCCACGTAGTCTTATACATTCACGGCCCCGCATTCGTCTCTACACCCAACATGGCACTGTTTTATGCTATTAATCACCATCGTCAGCAGCAGCAGCAACACTTCAGCCCTTGCTCGGCTTTGGCTTCCTTTTCCTTATCCCTCACGGACTCTTATGTAGGTGTCGTAACAATTTATTCTTTATGGAGGACCAGGGTATCCCTTTGTGTGTGTCATCACTTTTGACTTGTCTGGCATGGAAGGCCCTACCAGCAGCAATCCTACCGCCTGTTTTGTGCTACTGCTTTATACTAACTGCGTCGCCAGAATTGTTATTGTTGTTTCATCTTGATAAGTTATGTCAGGAAAGTTAGACGCCTCCTTATCGCTAACACTTCCTGAAGTGTTGAATTAATTACCAGGGACATCTCTCATCTTAATCTAACCAATTACCTATTTCACAAATATAATTAAAAACTGTCGCGCACACGCCCCCTTTGAAATGAAAATTGGGCCGAAGAACGAAACTGTGGTCGCTTCCGATTTACCAAGTATCTGTCCATCCCTCTTCTGGGCGTCTGACTCATACCGACGGCTGCGGATCTTTTGTCTCGTGTTATGCTGCACCCATCAACACACAAACAAGCCCCACAAGGGACATGTCATAACACCCTGGACATTCCGCTGTGCATTGTACTGGCCAACAATAGGCTCCTCCCACCGTTACCACAGAGAGCGACTGGTCACTGCCGAATCATAGGACGAATCGATGTCCAAGTAAGGTACTAACTAAAAGTTCTCATATGGTATATGATGCTGTGCAGGCTGGTAAATACCGACGTTTTGAAGGAGCGTGCTGCCTCCTTATTCATAGCAGTACAGCCTACGGCGTCATTTCCCATAAGATTAGTCATCTTAAACGATACAGCAAACTAGAACTGGTGTCTAGCGGCAGTCCGTGTAAGACCGCTTGTTGCCAGCCAGGAGGCAAGGCTTGGCAGTGCACAGCTCAGAGTGACTGACTGACTTTATCGTGGTGGCACAATGCTGAAGATGCGAAACACTTGCCTGCATCGAGTTTTCAGGAGCAACGGCAAGTGTATGTCTTTTGATTTCAGGGTTTTGCCACGCCGTGTGTCGTCGCCGTTACCATAACAAGATTTTACGCCGAAACGTTAGCAGTTCTTCGGCATCGAAAGCCGGAATACCTGAGAGATCTAAGGTTCTCCCAGCCATGTTGCTGAATAGTCAAGTTGTCTGGGACGTTACGTCGTGTGTCGCGTCCACTGGCAAATAATTACCCATGTTTCGAACGATCGTAGTACTTTCATATTCAGTGTCAAGCAGTCTTCCAGGAAGACTGCTTGACACTGCATATGAAAGCATTCTACCCCGTTCTATTTAAATACTCAAGCCCTGTGTGACTATTGCTTGTACAGCCTCCATCTAACCAGGGTTCAACACTGCAAAGGAATTCCAGCGGACACGCAGAGTAACAGCTGCACGACCACTGTGCTCGTCGTGCGGCAATGGTACGGCATATGCGTGAGTGTGTGTATTTAAACTTGTTACCAGGAATGCGTGTCCAGCTACATTACGAATATGTTCCAAACCTCGAATAGTCGGGATATGGACTTGCACTAATCTTGCACTTGGGTGCGAGATGCACCAGTGCGGCAGTGCAGTGGAACACACCCACACGAAACATTAACTGGCTTTCAGCGTTCCGTCAGTATGACGCAGGTATAGGCAGATACCGGCCGAAGTTCTTAGGTGCAGTGCGTGTGTGCACCACACTGCTGGATCGAAACACGGATAACCATACGCAAATCGTTACTTATAATCACAATCATAAGGAAATAAAAAAATCAGCTCACAGAAAGAACATCATTTGCACATGCTACTGTCCGTTAAGAATATGCTACTTTTTCACCCCGCTACCCCCAAAGAAACAATGAAGAGAATGTGTTATAAATATGTCAATAATTGTTTTATTCTTTCTTTTGGGTGATTCCTCCGGGGTCTGAATTTTATGTGCCGATGTTTCGGAACACCGTGTTCCATCTTCATTGGAGGTGTAATGAAGATGTAACTGACAATGTTCCGAAACGTCGGCACATAACGCCGGGGAATCGCCCAAAAGGAATAATACAACATTCAGAGCACGGCGAAAGTTTGAAATTAAGAATCTCAAAACTTGCTTCAATCGTTTCCAATTTGCGTGTACACATACGCTCGCAGAAACGATGAACTCCATTGAACAGCGTACTTCTTGAGTTCCTCAGCTTGGGAAGACACTCCCTGCATCTGCATCTTATGAAGCCGATGTACAGTACATTACAGCTCGCCGCACGTCCCCGTGCTCAGCCAAACTAATCCAGTTCACGCCTTTTCAGTCTATTTACTTTAAGATCCATTTTAATAATATCCTCCAATCTACGCCTAGGTCTTGAAAGTTGTCACTTTCCTTCAGTTTTCCACCAAAACCCTACATGCATTTCTCCTCTACGCCATCAGAAATTACGAATTCATAGTTTAAACATTTTCAAGCGTGCTGAGGATATTACAGGGTCTTAAAACTGATTAATTAAGATGTAAACGGACAGCAGACAATAAAATGTAAATATTACATGCCGCTATACTTTGTAGACCAACAAACTGAACTTTTTCTAAATTAATATTTTAATTTTTAATTGTTGATGTCTAGTCTAGCCTACTAGACTAGAAGAGTGGGTTCAGGTTCGAACACACTCTTCTTCCTACTAGACTGCTTATACTGATGCACGTAACACACACTCCACCTTACCTGTATGTATAGCCGTCTTCCTGAAGATGAACCCTCGGGTTCGAAACACACAGAAGACATCAAAAATTAAAAATTACAATATTAATTTAGAAGAAATGCATGTTGTTGATTTATCATATACAATTATATCACAATGCACGGTGCAACAAGCATAAAATTGCATGCCGTATTGATAAAACAACACCGGCTTTTAAAAATAACTTCAACACAGAGACGCATTTGTCCCTCTGCCCTTTAAACGTACATTTCTGTAGTTTTGTACTGCGAAATCAAGCTTGTGTGGGATGAGAGGACGGCTACAATGATTCATAGAAGATGAATAGAATGGAAGCCCTGTGAAACTATTCACAGCGACAATATGAACGGAACAGAATAGTCGGAATACCCAGCCCTTTGGGATAAGCGCGATACGCGATTTGTGTAGATAGAATCCTTGCTCCCAACAGCCAAACAGATGCAGCCACATTTCTTCGCGGACGCCACTCACCTGTAACAAAAAAGAACAGTAGTTACACCACTAACATTGCTGTCGCGAATTTTAACTACGGTGTACAGACTTTTCCGTCAGAACTAGATACGTAACTATTAATGCTTCGTAATAAAGAATAGGTTATGAAGGTCGATGATCCGCTGCCGTATCAACAAATCCCACGGTACTAGTTCAAATACGCACATTAATCCCCCCCCCCGTGGCGTTGCGGCCCAACGCGGTCCATGGCCTCCTCATTCTTGAGGTTTCTAGATCACACACAACGACGCATCACGGTCGGTAGGACTCCTCTGGACGCGTGATCAGTGCGTCGCAGAGACCTCTACCTGACAACACATAACACTCACAACAGACAGACATCCATGCCCCCGGTGGGATTCGAACCCAAGATCTCAGCAGGCGAGCGGCCGTAGACCTACGTCTTAGACCGCGCGGCCACTGGGACCGGCACACTAATAACTTACTCTGGAATAAATACTTTTTTGTATTATTATCTGTCAGCAAATGGACAAATGTAATTACAAAGAAACAGGTGGAATAAAAGAAACGGGCATCCAACCACACCGTCGTCAGAGGGACTGGAGTGCCATATCAGATATAATTATGTAGGCCTAGTCTTCCGCTCAAGACCTTACCGAACTAACCCAAACAAGTGAATTATAAGTAATGCAAGACGTTTACCGGGAAACCTAAAATATAAATGCGGAAGGTAAAAACTGAGATCCTATTACCGAGCGGAGACGGCGTAGTTAGTGTACTGACTGGGCCACGGGCAGAACGATCCGGGGCACGAATCCCGGAAGGGTATGGGATTCTTCTATCCTTCAAATCTTCCAGACATGCTCTAGGGCCCACCCAGCTCGTTCCTGAGGGGGGGGGGGGGCGTGATGATAACCAATCACCTTCATCTCGCGCTGAGGTTAAGAATTATTAGTATAGTTCTACTTCAGCTTCACGCTTTCATGCCGAGGACGGGATAACCTTTACCTTTACCTTTTAAATTTATGTACTTCTAAACACAACTTCTCTCACTCTATGTGGACAAACATACAGCATAAATTTAAGATTACTAACTTCTGGACTTTATACGAGACAAGTGCTGAAACCTGCGTATGTTAAGTCTAAAGTGACCTCATTAGCAGGAATGCTCAGTAAACGTTCCGGTCTGGTGGGTGTTGCATAAACTGTTTACAAATAGAACTGCAGGCCCCGACCTGCCTGTCATTTCATTTCAGATTTACCGTGAACAAAGCTCACAGACATTGCAGGAAGTGCCCATGTGTGAGGAGGTGGCAGGCGGTGCGAGGAGTGCAACATTTCTTTTTAAAAAGATTGAAAACACAGAAAACCCTACTTTTAAAGGAATTCCAGCGGACACAAACAATTTTCTGCACAACAAAGAAGTCTTCAAGGCAGGTACTTACTTCCAGAATCCGGTACACCCCAGTTGGTACAGTGAAATGGTTATCGGCTGGAAGCCAAGGATTCGGAATTTATTTCCAGGCAGAGACAAAATATAAACAATTCTTATTATGTATCATACATACAGTCATAACACAACTATATTTTCAATGAGTAATCTACAATTACATTAGGTACAACTACATGTTTCATACACAGTCATAACACAACTATATTTTCAATGAGTAATCTACAATTACATTAGGTACAACTACATGTTTCGACCCTGTGTATTGGCCATCATCAGGCTGTCTACAGACTTGTCGAGGAACTATACAATAAGCAGGGTATTCTGGAGGGTGTGGGGGGTGGTGGACAACCTGATGATGGCCAATACACGGGGCCGGAACATCGTCCCACCACCCCCCACACTCTCCAGAATACCCCGCTTATTGTATAGTTGCTCGACAAGTCTGGACAACCTGATGATAGGCAATACACAGGGCAGAAACACGTAGTTGTACCCAATGTAACTGTATATTTCTCATTGAAAATATATTTGTATTAGACTGTATGTATAATACATAAGAATTGTTATTGATTTAACACAACGGGGATGACACACCTCATAGGGACAAGATATTCCTCCACTGTGCCTAGACCGTCTCCGACGCCCACCCTTTCTCCTACCGTAATGGATACCACGTGGCTCTTTCAGGGGTTTGAGTGGTTGAGGGGGGGGACGGGGGACGGGGGTAATAAAGAGGCCGCGGCGCGGAGCCAACCATTCACCTCATTCAAGTGCCGAGGTTAAGAATGCGCGAAGCTAAACTTCCACTCCCCAAAACATCTTCATGACGTGTTGCTCAGTTCAGCATAATGACACTTTTAATTTCTTCGTATCAAAATACTGCAGAGCACACATCGCATGTATTTATGACAAAGAGCACACACTTTCAGCCTGCTTTCCTTTCCTTTCTTATTTTTCCAGCAGTGCTGCCAACATTTCAGATATGTTTTGTTGTGCATAATCCTGTTCCCCTTTGTAGAGGGAAGTCCATTGTCACAAATTCCAGGAAGCGCAGTATCGTGCATGTGTATATGAACAGAACGTAACAGACAATGGAGCATATTATTTTCCACAACACTGTTCTCACATGACAACAGTTTCCGTCTTAGAAGTGTTTGCATTATACTCTGGTCCGGAGAAATTTTTCGAGAAAGAAAATACAGTCATGAAAGTAACCACAGAGATTATGAGGTCGAAATGTGTTATTTTAACCGGTACGTCAAGCAGACATCGGATACTCAGGCAAATGCTTATTTTTTGCAGTAACAATACACGCAAATTTTCAAAAGTACGTTTAAACTGATTCGGGTATAGTTGAGGAATGTTATAGTACCCATAAATGCTTCACTTTGTAATTCGCTGTATATAAATTGATCTGAAATGGAACTTGAGATCTGTTAAGCAGCTGCTCAATTCATAATGGTCTACATGCGTCACAGCGGGCACGCATGCATCATTTCCCTTTTCAGAGCAGCAGCACTGCATTTCTGCAGCATAACAAGAAGGGGTTTGGCCAATGTCTTTCACTTTGCTGACATTACAAGCCCATAATTATACTGCCCCTCCAACTACTCGCAACGCAAGACGTTGAACAGTCGATATCAGAAGCAGGAAGCTCCAACTGCAGCTGCGACTTGGAAACGCATGCTACAATAAATCACGTGTTCCCCTCCACTCTGTAATTTTTACGTGTTTTTACACCACTCTGTACGTCGCCCCGAAGCATGTTCTGTTACTTCTCTGATTCATCTACCGCAACAGAACTAGAAGCAGCCTGATTGGACAGTGGCTTATTAAATTCCATCGCCTGGCGCCATTTGGCAAAATTTTATATGTCAATATAGCAATAAATAGGCGAGTAACAATCGGTTTTTTTTTACGTTTTGCTGACCGTGCATCTCAGTATATTTAGCTCAGTAATTAACCAACTCGTGCACAAGACGGCCACCTATAGGTGTGATGATACCAGAGGCTGTGTAATGCAGTTTTGACCTCCTGATGATGAGCACATGTGCTCGAAACATGTAGAGCCATGAAATAAACTTACTGTAAAACAAAAATTTTGTGCATCAAGTTGGCCAATTACTGAGATAAATCGGTATTGTGCCAATAGAGTTTTCTATCCCACACATTCTAACACGTGTTTCAATGTCATTCAACTGTTATTAGAATCGCTTGTTGTGGTGTAGTACTATTTGGTCATTCCAGGTGTCAAGTGGGCAAAAAAAAAACATTTTTGTACTTTCAAGTGCAAGAAGGTAAACACAAAGCAAACATATAAGGCGGAAAATTTAAAGGGACAAGAGATCGGTTCTACTCAGATGAGAAAAGCAAGGCAATACATGTTTCAAATACTTTTTTCTTGTAAAAATATTTGCAACCAATTCATTCGGCCCTTGCGAAACATTACGAGAGGTTTACCTGCAGCAATACAAGACGACACTAATACGCTTGCATCTGATCGCCGTACACAAACCCAGATGCTCTTGGTTGGTACATTACCTTTCTATACCCAACAGTAGTAAAAGTGGATGTGGGCATACTTTCCAACCCCCACCTTTTTTACTCTAAAACTCTGATAAATATTAATAGCCAAACAACTGCTTGTTTATCAATAAAGTATCCGACATTTTACATCACAGTGCAGTAAATTAAACATTCTTATTCTCTAAACAGAGCAGCATCGTTTATGCTGGCTGCATTGCCGCCTATAAAAGCAAAGCATCCAAATTTATTAACACACGTTCTTATTAAATGGCGTGATTAGATTAGCCGAGCAAATCAGAACTGAATCTCCTAACATGAAGACAGCCTTATTTCAAACACGGAGGATGTATTTTGCAAAGCGCCGTACAGACAAAATTACAATAACCCCGCTATCGCCATGGTTTTTCTGGACGTGACAGTGAACACGGTTTAAGGCAGCTGGAAAATGCACAGAAAAAGTTTGAAACTACTGAGGAAACCGTTCACATATTTCCTGACAATGACGACGCACCTTGTGTAGCGCTGGCGAAGGAAACAGCGCAGTAAGTCAAACTAAAAGAGATCCGCTTATATTAAATAAAAACTTTGTATTCATGACAGCAACCATCACTAACATGGAAGCATCCGGAATGCCACTATAATATAACGGCATCTCCGATGCTTCCACTGAACCAGATATTATGTGGTTCAAATTTTAATTCAGAACACTTACTGTACAGTACGCGGTCCCTGTACCTGCCACCCTGCAAACACTTGGTTTACCCGATATTTGGGGTTGCCACAGCAACGCTGATGTAGATTCCTGTCTTATGGGACACCACTCCGTGTAGATCGGTTAGAATCAACCAATATCTCGGATAAACCCAATGCTTTCCGTTGTAACATCTGAAATGCCACAGAACAGCCGATGTATTTACACTGACTGTAGCAGCGTGGCGACTGCACATTTAATGTACACGCAGCAATGCTAAGTAGGTAGTCTGAACAGAACACAGTATAGACGACTTGGTGGCCGTTGTCGAAAATACTCAAGAACAGTTGAAGAGAGACCTGAAAACAAGAACTGGGACGCTGCATGGTGGCGAAATACTGGACACTTCTCCGTGAAGAGAAAGAGAGAGAGAGAGAAACTCCGCAAGAAACACGTACACGGCAGAAGCAGTAATTCCTACAGAACTTAATTGTCGGAACTTCCGAAACCGAAATACGCGCCATTTAAAAATGTGGATGTTGCTGAGTGTTTCTCACTTGACAAACAAGTACGAATCAGAAAATCTATTAAGGGTGCCTGTCATGTACGGTGCTGCCAGCTGTGAAGAAAAAGTGTAAATGTAACACATCATGATTTGTTTTCCTTGCAACACTAATTGATTAATAGACAATATTATTCGTGTTTATTTATTTCCATTCATATGTTTCTGTTGATTTTTACTCATATGCACGTTTGTTTTAAACCAATGAAACAATAATACTAATATCAATTTATCAGCGATATATATTTATAACAAGTTAATATGTATGTATGTATCCAAGTACTTAGATTCACATTCAAGTGACAAGAACGGCTGGTTTTACTAACTGAATATTCGAAGTCTAACTAAGACGCCGTATAATGCACAAAACCACAATATAATCTAATAAAGTTTCAGTATCCCAAGGCATGGACTGAACGAAGTGTTCCATCCAGACCTCGCTAGCAGACAGTCAACGTAACTAGTATGACAAATACCAATTGCTGTGAATACAGTATTAAAGACTCCTGATGATGGACAGTAAGTCTGTCCGAAACATGTAGAGTTCTTTGCCAAAATAAATTTGAGAAATAGTGCAGCTTGTTGGCTTTTATTATAAGAAAATATTTACGGTCTATTTTGCAACTGCCGATGGTATACAGTATACAGATGAAGCTGAAGTTATTTAACCCTTAAAACACCAAAATCAGAACTTTAAAACCCTCCTCAAGTCAAAAGCAAACTAGCCTGAAAATATTAAACACTTTGGCATTACCTATATGTTATACGGGTGCGAATCTTGGTCAATTAAAGAACAGGATAAATCCAGGTTAACGTCAGCGGAGATGAAATTCATGAGGAGAACAACAAAATACACATGGCAAGATCACAAAACCAATGAAGATATTCTATCTGAACTTGAAATTAACCCGGTTGTAAAGTAAATTCAAAATTACAAAAATAAATGGTTACAACATGTTAGGTGAATGGACAGAGACAGACTACGACATTTAATTATGAAATATCAGCCATGTGGGAAATGACGCCAAAGACGAGCCCTCAAAAGCATTCTCGACCGTCAACGGGGTCAGAACAGGTCAAGAGGCCTAAAACCCTGCAAGACATGATCATGATGATCATGAGGAACAGAAAAATGACCTAATCATACTAAGGGCTCAGTTTCTGCCGAGCACAATACATACCGTCCTCGTCAAAGTGTGTACGTAAGGAACTGTTCATTGTGAGAACCCTACCATACATACAAATACGTTTTAAATTGCAGAAACTGTTATTGTTAGTGGCGGTACAGACAGTAACTACCGCATTTTAACAGGTGAGATACACTTTGAATTACTTTTCAGTACAGACTTACTGTTATGTCTCACGCAGCTGTTAGCCACCACGTGGATCAATACCAACCTCCCAACACCTAACAATTCCCTGCATGCACGTACATCTCCTTTTGCATCACACGAACCCCGAACCCGGCCGGAGGAGTCCAAGGACACATTCCACATATTTTCTTCCCATACATTTTTCTCCTATAAGTCATCAACACTTCTTACCAACGGATCTTGCTGGGAAACAAACAGTAGTAATTTTCAATCTAAAAATTCAAGATGATCAAGCAGGCAGGCAGTGTGATACATACTGCGTGCGTCTGATAACGTTAGAAAATGCATCGCCATATACGTACATCTGTCTATGTACGCTCTGATTTAACGACCCTCATCTAACTTGCTACTTCCAGCTAAGACTAAACTTCATCCAGACTGAGACGAGAAACTTTCTTACTTTGCGACAACTTATTACGCCTAGGTGCTGACATATGTTCTGCTTACGTCACATACATACACTGCTCGTGTAATACACCAACACGTACTGCCATTGCTGTTCTCCTAACTGTCGCCTCACGACCAGTTTTTCATACGTAATTTACAGCACGTCTACAATTAATCTTCCAACTCAGTTTCAAAGTCTAGTCCCAGTGGATCATTAGTTACATTTTTCAAAGATCACCATGAATCATTTCAGGGCTCCAGAGAGTGTGTTGTTAGTGTCGTTTCCACCGCAAAAGTTTGCGCGTTCAACATGCTGTTCTTACTGCGATGTATGGTAGTGGGGTTTCCTTCAATTGCATCAAGTTTATAGCAAGTTCCTTCAGAATCGATCAACTGGTTCACAAGCCGAAACGGGGGGGGGGGGGCTAATTTTACGTATGTAGATACTCGTAACGTACACCCAGTCAGTACAGTATATTTCACAGATCAAAACTACACAGCTTATTCAGCCGTAAGTAAAGGAGCAGCGAAATTAAATGACATCGGATACCGGTACAATAAAATGTGCAGATGAACCAGAAAATTAATAATATGCATACACATCGAAACGTAATGAATCGACAAAATACATCTTGTAAAAACAGCCAAAGTATAGCCTTAAAAGGTAATATACTGGGTGGCGCAAAAGTCACTTGTCACTCCTAACACGCTGCCCCTAATGTCAACTGACTTTTGCGCCAGCATACACGTAGGGCGGCATAGATATCTACACACGACATTGCAAGACAAATGAATACGAAACAACGGATGCAAAAACATGAACCCAAAGCCGTCTTTCCAATTTTGGAAGAAAAAATGCCAGAAATGAAGACAGTACTGCATAATAACAAGCACCGCGCGGTCCAGTGGTCATCAATCGGTTTATGATGGCGGGAAATCACGTGTCTAAAAATCCGCTCGTAGACCGGCTAATATGACAGAGGCCGTTTGAGTACTTCCTCAGTCCCTTCAGGTCGGGACAGAACCTGATACCGTACCATAACCAGTGCCTTGTTCACCCTTCGTCCTACACTTTTCACCAAGAGTCCTGCCAATCGACGATTTATAATTTAGACTATCGCAGTGTGGTTAAATGTACAAAGTAAAAATAAAATGAGAAAATATCAAGACAATTAAACATAAAGGAAGTAAAAAAAGAGAAACATAAACGTCATTTTTTTGACGTGTGTCATTCCCGTTGTGTCAACACACACACTTTATTTACCCCAACTAATAACAGTTTACATACTGTCAAAATGTTTCCTTAGTGTGATTCTACTAACATGTAAGGACGAAATCTCGCCAATAAATTTTATTATAGAATATATGGCTATTAGCTATATAATTTCTTCTTTATGTAGTCTGAAATACGAAGCCTGACGATGGTTGCAGTACACAGCAGAAAAACGTACCTTATTTAGATCCCCATTATAAAGTGCTGTGTGTTTGTTTCACTGACAAAAACGTTATTAGAAAGACCGCACATCATTTGAATTCAAAACACCGTACGATCCAGCAAACGCATATCAGATGGTTGGTACAAAAGACACGTTAAATTCAGGGATATGAATCGTTTCGTCCACACACAAATTTGGTAAGAGCAACGCAGCGGACTACCTGCCGTCAGGTAACAAGTCCATTCTGTACTTTCACTTCGATCCTGAGAGTACTTTGATCCCGACAGCAAACCGGAACCAGAACCTTCAGGTTGGTACTTGTCCAAGGACAAATACCTGGCCATAATAAAACATGCTCAGCAAAAGCCAGAACACCATTGGTTTCATCATCCGTATAAATTTGTATCTGAGAGCACGTTTGTGCAAGTCCGTATACAGGTTCGGCTGCTGTATTTATATGCAGTCAGACGCGTTTGTCTTCTGACTGGCTTGAAAAAGTCCTCAGTACGTTTTTCTGTTCGAACAATGATCATGCAACGGGTGTTCCAAAAGAATCTCTCCACTCACCTAATCAGCAACCGATCTACGTAAACATTCATTCTACCGCTCTTTAAAACAGCCGGTCAACCCTCCTTCCATACATCTATCTACAAGCAACTTAATCACCCATGCGCCTGATCATTCAACCAATCACACTCAGGCCTCAACCCATTCACACAACCGTATAAATATACATTCAATTGTAAAATATCCACCTAACCACCAATGAACAGCTTCTCCGCCGATGTCTGTATGAAAGATTAGGTTCTCACAGCGCTGCTAATAAACATTACAGACATTTTTATACAAGTGTATAAGTCGCAAATGGATTCAGTTGTGTTACAGTTACACGTGGGTGAATACAATATTAACTCAGCAGGAAAATCAAGTCATTAAAATAATGCTTTTGTTGTACTTTTAAATGCCTTGCCTCCTATTCAAAGGGTACCCCGGGCAGCCGAACAGTGAGGCTGATCACTTTCCTCCATCCAGCGCCGAAGCTAAGAATTCGTGGAGCTGTACGTCTTCTGTTCTCATACGCCTTCATGGCCTGCACAGGTACAGATTTGGCTTTTTATCTTTTATTGTCGAGAATGCGTACTGAGGTAGTTGGAACTGCGGAACTGGTGCCAGCAGTTGTATTATGTAACGCACAGTCTTCAAATTCTGTATCAGGGAAGAGTTTTCAAAAATACATGCAAATCATGTTAAGGTAATACTTATAAAAACAATATAATGATATGGTAAAAGCGTCAAAATATATTAATGTCTGTTCGATAAAATGTTGAATGAAAACAGATATTAAGACAGGACTTCCAGTCCTGCGAAGTACCACAATCTTAAGTTACAGAAAGAATGTAATGGCAAGAATGTTTAACATAGGTAAATAGTTATTAGTAGCCAATCGGAGTCCTCCAGCACTTCAGAAGTTGTTCAGTTACATCACGTCATTTCCCCTAAGCCGATGAAAGAAAGCAGCGTTAAATGAAATACAGTAACATGATAAATAAAAGTCAACAGAAAGAAAGTAGGAAAAACTCGCTGTGGTGCCTTTATATTCGCCTGAATTAACTGGGTAATGCTACAAAAGATTCCAAATGGAAGTGGACGTCTCAAGTTAATCTCTGACTTTCCAGATTTTAATAATTGTTTACTTTCGAGTAAGTGAGTCTCAAGTCCGCTACAAATTCCTATTGTTTTCACAGTTGTTTGAAATTTTTATGTTGACATAACATACTACAGAGCCCTACCACACAAATATTGTGTAGCTGCTGTGTGTGTGCTGTTAGCAGTATTTCGCCTACAGATATCAGTTCTCCAAGTGATTACGCAGCAGTTTCTATGACAACCCGATTAAACACAAACAGGAAATGTTGCTCCAAAGTGGCTACCTCTGGGCCTATGTTCTCACTCTGAAAGATCCACAGTAACATTTTCATCTGGCTCTCCAACACGGGGATTTATTTCAAAAAATACATTTCGCTTCGCTTAATTGTTAGTAAAGAAACAATCAACAACATTTACTTCACAAAAGGTAACCCGATTTTGTTCGACTTTCGTACCGCCTATGTTTGCTATACACACAGCAGGTACATTCAAGACAGCAGAGTGTCCAGCTACGGGATGGAAAAAGGGGATTACATTTATAGTGGAGAGAAAAATTTCTCTCCGCTTCCACCTCGTGATCAAGTCTGGGGGCACACGAACGTCCTTTACAGCAGGTACCGGTACTTCTCTCGAAGATAGAACAGGCAATGCGGTTCTAGCGTCGACGATAATGACGCGTGATTACTTCTCCTTCCTAATTACTCCTTTGGCGCTTGGTGCTGCAGCACCCGGGCCAACTTACATACATATTTCTTCCACATACACATACAATAATAACACGAAGAAAATCAGGCCTAAATTAATGCATACGTAACCCAAACACGCCTATGTGTCTCTTCCTGTCCCTGTAGACTGCGGAATTTGCATTTGGATATACAGCGACAAAAGTGGCACGGGGAAAGGGTGGTGCAGACACACCTCGTATGACTAGAAACAGTCCAACCGATATATACAGAAGTCAAAATGACATAAAATATAAGCAGAAATGCCCATTCTTTGTTTGGGATACTGTGGTTACCCTTTAAAGTTACACTACATGGCAGGAATAACATTCAAATCATAACAATAAAGTTAAAAAACGCTACTATGTCGCAGCTCTAATTCATGTTTAGGAATACAAATAACATCAGAAAGTCTTAGAGTACTTTCAAACTGACACCTGTCAACATTCAATCTACTCCGAAGAGACACTGAGAATCAATCACTCCGCTGATCAATACATGGCCTGCTTTTTACGGAATCCAAAGGTTCATTGCCATGTTCAACACAGTCCACCAATGGACATAACATGAGCGAGACAGATCAATTAAGACGACATACTCCGTAAGATCCCATTTCAGTATTTGCCTTTCATACATGACCTCATATCCCATCTGATCTCTTCTCTTCATGTTTTCAGAGTGGACTTTTTTTGTGCTAAATATCCTGCCCAGCTCATCAACCCAATAATCTGTGGTGAATGAAGCTCCCCAGTAAGTAATTTTCTCCATCTCCCGCTTCCTTCGGCTACGACCCAGAAATTCGCAGTACCCTGCTGACAAGCTTCTTCAAACCGTGTTTACTCCTTACAGTGATACATCAGGTTCTATAACCATATAAACATCCGGTGATGTTACAACTGAAGGCATTCGTAATTTTTAGGATTTTTAAAATTATAAGTAAAGATTAAACACTGTGAATTCTGAAATGAATAGTAGTAAGCAAATAATGTAAAGAAATTTTGATTTATGTTACGAGAGGTCAAAAAACTTAGGTGACTGGGAAAAACCCACTGAGAGGCGAAGGTCCGCCGTGGATTTTAGTGCCACCTAAAACGAAAAACGATGATTACTGACGTATGTTACTGCTGCTGCAAACATTTCAACACTGCCGCATTGTAGAGAGCCTTTAGAGGCTGACTGAATATTGTGATTTTGAAGGGTGCCCAGACATTTCCCCGCTTTTAAATCTAACCTACGTTTTTTCCTGCTAAAATTAACCGCAACATATTACGTAAGTTTTACAGTGAGACTATAAAAAGCAAGGTTACTGAAAGAAAACAAGACTGAAGCAACAATGACCAATGGATTTACCACGCTAAATGACAGACTTCGCACTTTAATGATAAAATACATAGCAACTGGAACAAGAAAACAAGGGCGGCTCTGCAAGAGAATTGTTTCACTGAAAATGATAAGCGATTTAAAAAACTATACCAATCTTATGATGACAGCAAAATGTAGTTAAGGTTATATACACAGTTACGTGATACCAGTAGTTTGGAGACGTAAGTGGAACACACCATATATCATTCACGGCGTTCGGTACAGTCTTTATGAAACGACAGAACACCAGCGTGCGTTTGTGTCTGGGTAACTCTGAAGTACTGTCACTGCAAAACGGACGTAGAAATCGACATGGTAATTCATTTTATCTCAAAAGATAAAGTTAAAAATAACATAGTTTTCATTTGGAAGCCAATAAAGGCAATGGACTGGTGCAGTTGATCGCAACAGGCCGCAGATAAACCTTCCAACTTCCTGATACACGACTTCCATGTACTGTGCGCCTTGAAGCACAGTGTGAAACAACATAGTTCGAACGTCAAGGAGAACGATAAACACTACAAAGCTCGTCACACCGTTTTACCATTATGTTGTTTCATTTCGGACTACAACGTTGATGTCGTCCAACGTCTCTTTAAAACGGTGTGCAAACCTTCGTCTTCCTGTGTGGGATAAATTAAAAACAAATTCTGGAACTCTTTTGCCTTCCATTCAGAGGACATGACGAGGCCACTTCTACTGTAGGTACTCATACATCAAAATTTTCTCCAAGAAATCCACTTTGGACTCTCCCACGTATCATTTATGTTTATTTATTTAATAGCCACGTCCCGTCACACGACGCTGTTAATATAGAATTAGTTCCACAGATAACCCTCAAATAGATATGTTCCTATGATTTCACTGTATACTCCTGCCACGATATTGAAAAGTCCGTAAGACGTTATCGGCGAAGTACGACCCTGTAATACCGACCGAAGCACAGGTTCCTGCTGAAAGATACGTAACGACAGCTGCCCTGCTAGTGCTATCCTTATCTCTGACGATTATGTTGCTTCCATGGAAACCAAGAACGGCTCTCATAATCACAACCCGAACCCGATCGTAGCCATGGAAACCAAGTGTTCCACTCGTTAAGACAAGCTATCACTCACTTCCTCGCTCCTATGGGTACTGCATAAGGTACGTGCTTAATATTACATCACGTTCACTAAATCAGACCACCAAACGGTACAGTGAATGGTGAATGGTAAACAAGAGAGCAGCTGGAAAGAAAAGAGCCACGGTCTAATTGAGGTGCAGTCCCAGCATTTGATAAGGATAAACGAGAGGAAAAGCTCAGTGACTTCCCCGATCAGATTCGAATGGGAGCCCATCCCGGTGGCTGCGCGGTCTAAGGGAGGGTCTTCGGCCACTCGCTTGCTCGGATTGCGCGTTCGGACCCTGCCGGGGGCATGGATATATGTCTCTCATGGATGTTGTGTTTTGTCAGGTGTCCCTACAACGGCCCGATCCCTCGTCCACAAAAGTCGTACCTAGTGTCTATGTGTGTGTGTGTTTGTGTGTGTGTATGTTTGTGTGTGTGTATGTGTGTGTGTGTGTGTGTGTCGTTGAGTGTGATCAGGTGCAACAATAACCCTCTACACCTACAATCAGTAGGTAGAAAGAGGCCAGAATAAGGAAGGAAAGAAGAAAGAAAGAAAGAAAAAAGAAAGAAAGAAAGATTCGAATGGGGCACGTCCAAAATAAAAATCAGAAGCTTGGCTCGACCCCGCTGTTTGTTACAGACACTTAAGTCTCCTCAGCCCGAAGTTTGTTTGCGGCTGTTTTTCAACTTATGCTATCACAGAGCCGGAAGAACCTACATTTGTACACTCCTAGTCTTACGTTCTTCAAAGCACAGTACCTGTACAAACGTGGTGATTTTAGAATCAATGCCTTTCAGTCCCTGATGCGTAATGTTGAGTTCTTTTTTTCCAAACAGTGCTATGTATTTCCAATTTCCTTCCTATTTTTTATCCCCACATAATGCATGAATCTGGTATTCTGAAATGAAACATTTATGCAAAAGTTCGTCGCTTTGTGTAACGCATTTATTGCTCTTTGTACATATTACGAGATATTCAAATTATAACGCTTCCAACAAGCTGGTACGTGCGACCCAGCAGTTCATTGTAAGTATGAATGTCTCGCCCTCTTCCTGCCAGTTACACAACAAACAACACAACCGGTTGCTGCTTTTTTTCGCAGTGGGCTGATACTCTGAATGTGGTGTAGCCTACAGCACTGAGCGCGTGTTCTTTATTGAAGCATAAGCTAACAACAATTCTTGCTGCGGCTAATGCCCCTGTCAATTTCACCAAACATTTCCACAGTCGATTTAGCTATCAAATTGACTAATAACAAAATTCGAAGAATGTGAATACTGAGAAAAGAAATATTCAATTCAATTCCCTTAATTAGAAAAAATGAAGGAAAATCTTTAACAGTTTAGCCCCACAATCGGAAATGTTACCGCGATCTATGCCTGATTGCAGGCTTCTGCCGCTTAGTAGATGAGATCGCGTTCTTCTGGTTTATTACGAGGCGTATGGTGGTAATTCTTTATCTACGTTTGGGGACAACATCGGTCCCATCTTCAAGGGTCAAGAAACCCAAGATGGGACTGATGGGTTGTCCCGAAACGTCGGTAAGGAATTACCACCATAAGCTGCGTAATAAACCAGAAGAGCGCAGTTCTTACTGCGATCTATTGACGAGAAAAAGAGGCTTCTGAACGTACGACCATATAAGACAACTGTCGTTCTGAGGCTCGCAAGTCCTGACAGAGGCGCAAGTACTCACTGCTGCAGTTGGTGCCTGTAGGTCGTGTACGACGGGGCTGTTATCCCGTATGTGCTAGTTTCAGTGACCAAACGTGGCTGCATTGCGTCGGTTATGTCAGCACTCAAACCAAATACTACGGAGTTCAGAAAATTCGTAACAGTTGCACGAATATCCTCTTTGTGAAATTAGGTCTTGAGATTGGCGTGAAGATATCTCCAAGAGAACAATCGGACCACTTTATTGTAGCCAAGAGAACAACCGGACCACTCTATTTTAATCAAGAGAACAATCGGACCACTCTATTTTAATCAAGAGAACAATCGGACCACTCTATTTTAGTCAAGAGAACAATCGGACCACTCTATTTTAGTCAAGAGAACAATCGGACCATTCTATTTTAGTCAAGAAAACAATCGGACCAATATATTTTAGCCAAGAGAACAATCGGACCACTCTATTGTAGTCAAGAAAACAATCGGACCACTCTATTTTAGTCAAGAAAACAATCGGACCACTATATTTTAGCCAAGAGAACAATCGGACCACTCTATTGTAGCCAAGAGAACAATCGGACCACTCTATTTTAATCAAGAGAACAATCGGACCACTCTATTTAATCAAGAGAACAATCGGACCACTATATTTTAGTCAAGAGAACAATCGGACCACTCTATTTTAGTCAAGAAAACAATCGGACCACTATATTTTAGCCAAGAGAACAATCGGACCACTCTATTGTAGCCAAGATAACAATCGGACCACTCTATTTTAATCAAGAGAACAATCGGACCACTCTATTTTAGTCAAGAGAATAATCGGACCATTCTATTTTAGTCAAGAGAACAATTGGACCACTCTATTTTAGTCAAGAAAACAATCGGACCACTATATTTTAGCCAAGTGAACAATCGGACCACTCTATTGTAGCCAAGAGAACAATCGGACCACTCTATTTTAATCGAGAGAACAATCGGACCACTCTATTTTAGTCAAGAGAACAATTGGACCACTATTTTAGTCAAGAAAACAATCGGACCACTATATTTTAGCCAAGTGAACAATCGGACCACTCTATTGTAGCCAAGAGAACAATCGGACCACTCTATTTTAGTCAAGAGAAAATCGGACCACTCTATTGTAGCCAAGAGAACAATCGGACCACTCTATTTTATCCAAGAGAACAATCGGACCACTCTATTGTAGCCAAGAGAACAATCGGACCATTCTATTTTAGTCAAGAGAATAATCGGACCACTCTATTTTAGTCAAGAGAACAATCCGACCACTCTTTTAGCCAATAGAACAATCGGACCACTCTATTGTAGCCAAGAGAACAATCGGACCACTCTATTTTAGTCAATAGAACAATCGGACCATCTATTTTAGTCAAGAGAATAATCGGTCCACTCTGTTTTAGTCAAGTGAACAATCCGACCACTCTTTTAGCCAACAGAACAATCGGACCACTCTATTTTATCCAATAGAACAATCGGACTATTCTATTTTAGTCAAGAGTTTAATCTGACCACTCTATTTTAGTCAAGAGAACAATCCGACCACTCTTTTAGCCAACAGAACAATCGGACCACTCTATTTTAGTCAAGAGAACAATCCGACCACTCTATTTTAGTCAAGAGAACAATCGAACCACTCTATTTTAATCAAAATATAAATTCCGAAAAGTATATAAATTTGATGCGCAGACCACTGTAAAAACAGGTACATCACGCACGACAAAGCTACAGTTCACAAGACTAATCGGTCGTTGCTAGCACTAATGAAGCATTCGGTGAGCAATTTATCGATCAGATGCCCACACGCACCGCAGATTTAAAACCATGTAATTTTTACCCATGGGGCAAGGTGAAAGCCAAGGTTTATGTCAACAATCGACACACAGCACACGAACTGAGAGGAAATACTCGACAAGTCATTTCGAACATTTCCAACGAGTGCTGCGTCGAGTTTTTCGAAAAGTGTCGACGATTTGTGACGCCTGCCTGTCAGCATAGGGACACTAACCGAACAGACTTTGCGAAATCGAAGTATAATAATCAATGTCACGTCGAGTAGTGACAACAAATGTTAGTAGTTCACTATTACTAGCGGCAAGAAAGTTCGAATTTTTTCCGGCAACAATTACAGGAGTAAGCGGAGGAATTTCCACCGGAACTACGCAGCGTCATATAATGAAAACCCCAAACTTTGAGAAGGGGATGATGACATGATCGCCCTAAAGTAGAAATGTATTCAATTCTGTAATATCGTATATGCCCATGACCAGAAAAAAAGAAATTGTGATAATGCCTGCTACGTCGCCAGTCAATCCTGTCGATATGTATGGTAGCAGTATACGTGGCGGAATCGATTAGGCCTATAAGTACTGGTTAGCGTGGCCGTGCTTAGGATATTGTGAAATCTTAAGCCCAGGTAGCCCCAGCCACCACTGAATGAATTTACTAGGTCATGCACAGCTTCAGTCACTGTACAGAGAGCGCCTGTCGACACTAGCACGCAACCTGTCCAGCACCTGGCAATCAGCTCCTGGACTGAGGACAAAGGGGACAGGAACTACGCGTCTTACCAGCCATACAGAAGACACATCACACTTCTAAGAAAAACAACCTAAATTACATTATGTACAAGTATACTATTATATATACACATCAATAGAACTCCCCGCACCTCGAACTACCCACAGCCCCTGCACAATCACTATCAGCCTACCGCACTGCACCAGGCTAGACGCCGGCGTAGCGTGACCCGTCTATTAAACAGTACCAAGTACAGTGCCAAGTCCTGCCTGGAATGGGGTTAAGAGCGTCGCAGCGTTAGGAGGCAGGCACACAGTGTGGCTGTCGCCTTGTAACAATGGAAATTTGAGCGTCCTGTGGCACAGACTTTTGTACCTCATCCCCACAAACGCGGGGTTTTAAACTGACGAAGGCGCCAGATCAGCAATATTCCTTCCATAATGACACACTATTGTCAGCCCGCGGCTGCTCCACTGCGGTGGTTCCTAATGACGTAACTGCTAAGCCAGCACTCTGCAGTAATCGTTTATAGTAATTACTGCACACCAATTTTGGCACGAGTTAGAGCAGTGCCGTACTGGCAAACCGTGCTTCGCGATACCAAAGCAACTCCACAAAATAAATATCTCTTTTTTTCTTTTTATTGGCATATTAATCCCTGCAGTCAATCCCACTGGCCGCGAGGTCTAAGGTGTGGGTCTCCGAACGCTCGGTTGATGGGAATGCAGGTTCGAATCCCGCCGGGAGCATGGATGTCTGGTGTTGTGTTTTGTCATGCAAGGTTCTGCAGCATAATTTTCCCCACCAATACATACATGCATATATGTTACTGAAAAACGTTGGGTGTAGTGAAAAATCTCATTAACTGGCATTCACAGGCATTAGTAACTTACATCATTGTTGACTCCTTCACTATCTTGTTTTTGATACTACTTCATTAAGTACTTTTAAGAAATCTTCACGTTTGCACCATGCATCAATGATAATTAAACACTTTATTATCCAACTAATGCACAATATATAATATGTAGATACAATTAAAATTATAAAATATTTAAATGTGCTCCAACATGTTTCGGATCGCAGAGGATCCATCATCAGGGAGTCTTGTTCAGTGATTGGCTAAAAATTACAAGAATGATTCTATCGTGTCCGTTGACAAATCGAAGAGGTCACGTATTTTGACATTACCGAAGTCGGTTTCGTGAACGCTGGACAACTGAACTTTCGTGGAACAAAACTGCGAAACATAACGAATACGCAATATTTTAACTTCCACGTATGGTGATCGTACATATTTTAATTAAAAGGCAAACAAGAATCACGTGCACACTGTGCGTTTTTCAGGATTTTGTGTACCCTGGGTACGGATAGATTTTTTCTCTTAATTTTAATTAATCTCATGGACTTAATCTAGGCTTCCTATCGGCCTACCGCTCCGGCACATGAGATTATACGCTCGTAAAACATGCTGGACACATAAGCCGTTCTAACGTTCACAGATTTACTCATAAAAAACTGAAAATATACAATTTCTTTCAACGACAGCTCAACGTATAACGGTTATTTATTTCTATGCCTGTAGCCTGAAACAGTTTTGTGCTGGATGTTTATTCAACCTGGAACATATTAAACGCACTTCAGAAGAAGTTGTAACTGATGCGAATTCATATTTTACCTACAAAATTAAATGATTTCCATCAAATATCATAAGACAGTTCAGCAGATGAAAGCCACAACAAGCAAGTACAACTTTAGGAAATACTACGGATACGAGGCCCGGATTGAATTGTAGCAAAGTCCAGGTTTGATTTATGACGACTAAACGGACGTATGACAGGCGGATCCTCCACATTAAGACATCATGTACTTTCTCATAGATGGGAGGCGTCAAAGAGATTACAAAGCGTCATAACCCAGACGAACTACAAATAATCTTTAATTTTGTTCTTATTCAGTAGACTGGAGCTTTCTCTGCCATTCATAACACCATAAAAGTCCCATAACCATCAATCATCTTTATCATAGACTCCATTCTCATAAAGTGTGAAACAGCAGCTGACTATACTAATGTTAAATCGTCCATGGTCCACAGTCTTCCTTACATTTGATATTTACGACGTTTCGGAAGTTCACCACCGTTTTAAAGTTAGTGGTTGTCTGACAGCTGGTGTACTAACCTATAAACAGGATCCAGGTTCGACCTCAGCTCTCGGCACTAATCTTCAAAATAAACTACAATAACGCCAGTATAATCGCCGTTGTATCAGTTCCGCCTGCCAACCGTTCCAAAAGCTTGCCGTCAATTCTGAAATGATTACGCATTTATTTCCACACAGTGGTTTTTGAAAACCTGTATTTTGCTTCTGTGTTGACGCAGATGCCTCGCTCCACGCGGAACGAAGTTTAAATCCAGGTACGTACCAGTGACAGAAAAGGTTTTTTTTTTAAATCCACTCTACCCGCCGCCAATCATTCCCTATGGCGTTGGTGAAGGGATTCTTGGCGTCGTTATGCTGATTTTCAGGAGACTGAAACGCAACCAAAAGGTCTGTGGAGGGACAGAAAAAAACTTATGAGACAAACAAGTGTTTTTGAATATGCAGTTTGTTCACTACTCCCCGTCACACGAAGATCAGTAGCCGAAAAATTTTCTAGCCTTTCTTCCCACCAATAACAGCGAAATCCGCTTACATACAGACTTCAAATCTCGTCAACACATTTAGAAATACTGGATTAAATATTTGTTGGAAAACGTTTCGAATAACTTGTCAAATGTTTTCTTACGGTTCTTGTGCCGTGCACGGGATGACATAAACAAACACTGAGTGTAATAAAGTAAGGAATCTAACCACTTGAAAATATGTTCCTTGCTCATAAGGTTCGTCATCCCCGTTGTGTTCATAATTAAACATGAATGGAGTGTATGTACTTGTCTAACTATAGGCACTATATTTTGTATAGTCTTAGGTCAATGAACCCACTATAACTATATAAAATATATTTTGTATAGTCTTAGGTCAATGAACGCACTATAACTATAGAAACTATATTTTGTATAGTATTAGGTCAATGAACCCACTATAACTATAGAAACTATATTTTGTATAGTCTTAGGTCAATGAACCCACCATAACTATAGAAACTATATTTTGTATACTCTTAGGTCAATGAACCCACCTAACTATAGAAACTATATTTTGTATAGTCTTAGCTCAATGAACCCACTATAACTATAGAAACTACATTTATATAAAATAACACACTGTATATTTATAAGTTAAGTGTACATGTACATATAATCTCTACAAACATAAGATGATACCGTAGATCTAATAATATTAACCTAGACACAACATACAATAGCAGAGTCCCCTCATGTACCCACACCGACCATCCTACACAACTACATGCGAGATCTCGTACCCACCTCACCTCTTACCACCCCAATGTATACAACCCACATAAGTCAAGTATAGCTGCTTACTAAGCTTTTTCAGTTCTCAGCCTGAAGACGGCCAATGTAAAGTGCCAAAACATGTAGTTGTTCTTTATGTAATAAATTCTATACATATCTCTACCATCATACAGTTGTGTTAGACAAGTACATACACTCCAATCTAGTTTATGTTCCTTGCACTTTTCTTATTTTTTACTCGAATAAGGAACTTAAATAACTTGTACTTCCCTGCGATGAAGAACTGCCTGATTAGAAAATAAATAAACTTCTGAACACAGCAAAATACTGTATGTTAAAAGTACGGGAGTAATGTAACAAACATGCAGTGTGTGAAACTGTACAGTTACACACACTGCATGTTTGTGACGCAGCTCACGTAACCACGACACGGTTCGCCGCCCAAGTGTGCTATAAACTTCAAACGAGACGAAAGTGGTTCGTAATTCAGAACAAATAATTAGGTTCAACAGAATCTAATACATGTACTAAACTAAACTAAACTACGTGGCCTTAGTCCGCACGTGAACTATACCGACAGAGCGGCCGCCGCCGGTCGGCGAAGTTAGTGCCAACTTTTGCAGATAGAGGGGTGTCACGTGGTCAGCGCAACGGGTCCCCACAGCCGTTAATCTCTGTTTTCTAGACC
>Ga0131853_10002729_pt1 | contig 31642 bp, 14 predicted proteins | sample TergutLab28metaG_FD_92764 | JGI IMG/M metagenome (GOLD analysis project Ga0131853, IMG submission 92764) | Labiotermes labralis P1 segment gut microbial communities from Petit-Saut dam, French Guiana - Lab288 P1 (version 2) (version 2) | ecosystem: Host-associated > Arthropoda: Insects >... | reverse complement strand
CTCCTCACCCAATATTGTGCGGGTGATAAAATCGAGAAGAATCAGATGGGCTGGGCATGTGGCGCGTGTGGGTGAGGAGAGGGAATGTATAGTGTCTTGGTGGGGAAACCGGAGGGAAAGAGACCACTGGGGAGACCCAGGCATAGAAGTGTGATTAATATTAGGATAGATCTCCAGAAGATGGGATGTGGGTATGTGGACTGGATTGGGCTGGCCCAGGATAGAGATAGGTGGCGGACGCTTGTGAGTGCGGTAATGAACCTTGGGGTTCCGTGAAATGCGGGGAATTTCTTGACTAGCTGCAAACCAGTTAGCTGCTCAAGAAAGACTCTGCACAATGGAGTCAGTAAGTAAGTATATATTAACTTAACACAGTTCAGCCATTTAAGCTTATACCGCAGTTATAAATGATGAATGTTTACTTATTTGTTTTTCTTGATGTGCAATAACATTCGTTTTCATAGGAAAGCATGACGGTCGATGGAGTAATTTTAGCCTACGAGTCAAGGTACAAGAGGTCCAGCATTCCTGGTACATGTACTGTATTTGTACAATGGTTAAGTGCAAAATTCGAAACATGTCACCGAATTAAATATTTTAAAATCTACGTTTTCCATAACAAAAAAGAATTCGCTTTGTCACTGTGATTTATTCTTGTATTTACTCTGTATAGAAGCGAGATTTAATAATAACGTAATTGAACTGTTTTTAACAAAGTTTTATATTTCGTTTTAAATATTGTACAACATAATCACCCACTGCAATGACAGTACGCTCATTTAAATCTGCTTGACATTTAACTCTGAGATATACAACATTAAGACAACGGCGACCTAACTGAAATCGTAGTTAATGACAATGTTTACATGGTGTTATGTCATTGCCATATAAAGTAAATTCTTGGAGTAAGCTGCCCGCTGCAATGGACTGCCATGCAGCGACCATTTTCAGGTTAAATTTTGTTTATGTTTTGCTTTTTATTTTTCGTGAACAGGATAAGTGTACAAAGTTTGCAAAAGCTTGCAACTGAAGGAAGTCTTATAATTCACAATTTAGCCCTGTTTTTGTTAATATTATGTAAAAGGAAAGGGAACAGTGGTTGTTTCTGTTTTCATCCCATGGTATATGGGACATAATTTAAGAAAAAAGGTAAAGGTTACCTTTATTTTGAAATCATTCACTTGATGGACTTCTTGCTTTACAGCGAAAAAATTCCATGAATTCTGATGTCATACACCATCAGCGGAACCATGTATTCTAGAACTGTGGTAAATTTACCTTTCATTTTTTTATCAGTCACATAACCCATTGCATTAGTACTTCATATGCTTGCAATCCAATAATATACAACTCTTAATCATATATTAAATTTTTTATATTCGTCCCTAAATATTAGAGGGTTTCACTCAATTATTATACCAACTAATGCACTTATATACAATTTATACATTAAAACACTAAAACTGCTCCGACATGTTTTGGTCCTAAGACCATCATCAGGGAGCTGTATTTTTTGCCTTGCTAAAGTCACATTAAAAGCCATAATAAAACCAGTCATAAATTAACTTCGTTGTACTAGTAGGGTATTGTGGCAGCATGCCATGTTGTGTAATGTTATGTTGCGAAGAGTGCCCTGCTATGGATGTGCATTCTGTGCTTCGCTATGTGATACTCATTAAAACATTAGAGGCTTTGTTAAAGATGGGATGTCATAAGGGCATGAGGAACTTTTTTTTTTAGTGCAATGTAACGGAGTGAAGTTTAGTAGAAATTCACACACGTTTCGGAGGAACCTACTGCCGTCACTTCTATTGTAGATGGAGGCAGCATGCTCTTCCTACACTTGGTAAATTTATAGCCTTTATAGTAGTCACCGCGAAAACCACAAAACATACCCGTGTGTAATGCTAGTACATAAGCTTTTCATCTTCAGAACATTATTGAAGATACTAAGTCCACCTCCATCCTCACATACTGAATATGTGAGAAGGATGCTGAGAAAGTCGCAGAAAATTTTATCCATATACTGACGTACAGATAAGTGACTGTCAAATGATATACAGGGGATCCCTTCACTAACAACTGTTTGTGGGCAGTGCCTGGATTTTTAATCGTGTTAGAACACAACATTAATTCTGGTATGACTAGCTTTAAGGATCACCCAAGGTTACCTTTAATAACATTATATTGCCATTTCATTTTGGACCAGCGGTAATGCATGGTAGGCTGCTGTATCAACACAACACTCCAGAACTACTTCCCATCAAACAAATCCCTTAAAAAGAAAACAAAATATTTCTTCGAAATACTGTCCTCAAAAATAACACTTTAGACTCGTTTTGAGACACAGAAAAATTCACAATTAAGACACATTTTAGTTATATTGGTTTTACATTAAATTTAGTTAAAAGTGTAAGCCTGTTTCGAAGTTCCTTATCCGAATAGAATTTATGGCATCTTGACTGCTTACATGACTCAGTATTTTATAAAGTACACTGCATTTATTGAAGTAACAAATAAAAAGAGCTAAGTTAATAATCAACAACAAGGCGAGTCACTAATTCTTTTAGAGATATTAAATAACTGTTTGTTAAGTATGCTTGCAGATTTGCCTCTCTTATTCTGAAATTTGTTATGGTGTGCTGTTAGGCAGAGGGCCAGCTGTAACACAGGTGCGACTCCTCTACTGCTGCGGAAAGTGGACTATACATTCTATTCTAAATCGTCCATTTGTGTTACATTATACTGAATACGAATGAAGTATGACAGTCAAACATAACACTTAATAACGAACCATCATCATGCTTGTTGGTAGTTCGTTGCACCGAAATATCTAGCATTGGATACAAATATTGAAGTGTGTGTTTGACTATAATACTTCACTCGTATTCAATGAACCTGCGGAGTCAGAGTATGCTGAGAACCTCATATAAATTCCTGTATTTTACATTAGGTATCTTGCGTTCTGAGACGGAAATCATTTACTGTCCTGAATTCACTGCAGTTCATTTACACTTCCAAGTCTCAAAATCTAAATGAATGCTTCTGGTTGAACTGTGTCATTATGAGATTTCTGTGTGCTGCAATTGTGTCTGGACTGCCAGAGATAAAGTTTTGCAAGTCAGTACCTTTAACTCAACTAATAAAATATCACAGAAGGGCAAGAATTCGTATCGTTCTAAATTTATTTAAGGACGGTTTGTCAGCTCTATGGGGAGTATGGATAGCTTAGTCGGTATAGTGAATGGACCAGGGCTGAGCGACTGAGAAATAGTATTGAGGAATAATGGCTCAATTCCAGGCAGAGGAAAAGTTAGTTAATTTTCCATAGCGTAAAGACAGGCACCTCGCCTTCCTTTCTATTCAATGGGTACATAGGGCCCTTTATCGGAGGATAAAGCGGGCGGGGCGTAAAGCTTGCCACTGACAATTATCTAGTGTAAAGTGTAAGAATGCATCGACATATATCTTCCCTCCCCACATACTTTCGTAGTTATAATAAATTAAGCACAGAGACAATTTTACATTTTACATTGTTAATTGCTTGAGGAAAACCGCATCAGTCAATATAATAAGTGTAGTGACTAACATTGGTACGCGGTGGCGCACTTGGTTGAGGCACTGCGCTAGGAACTGGAAGGTCGCCGGTTCCTTTCCCGATGGAGTCATTGGGATTTCTCAGTGACTTAATCCTTCCAGCCGCACTTTGGCCCTGGAGTCGACTGAGTCTGTAACAGAAATAAGTACCATAAATGTCTCCTGGGGTTAAAGGCGGCCGGTGCGTAGGGCTGACAACCTTGCCACCTTCATGTAATGATTGTCTAGCAGCTCTGGTGGTCTCAACCTCCTGGAGGCCACAAGGACCTGTCCAGGCCGGAATAGGGATTACTGTACTGATTTAGATTGCATCCGAGCACCTCCGCATACAAGTAAAAATCCTTACCACTTGAGCCAGCCTGTTAATTCACAAAGGAAAATTGTGCGTCCATGAGAATATGAAAAATTTGTGCACTAACGAAATTGAAATATTCTAACCCTCATTTCACCGTGTGTTTCAAAGAAGCAGTCAGCGTATGTGACCCATGTTTATGCAACAGTTTGTATTGGAGGCCAATGCATTCCAACCAAAAAGAAGTTAAGGCATACCATTCCAGACGCGTACATACGGCACATGTTGTACATGTTCGATTGTCTCTGAGTGTCAGTTAAATCAAAGGCTGATCTTCCTTGCAACTGGGAAACACGGAATTAGTGGCTTCCTCTTGACATGCATCAGGTAATGCTGGGTGGTGGTCAATGTCAGTTCCACTGTGGGAACAAGAAATATAAGCAAGGAATGTCAAGTATAGTCACGTCGAAATGTTTACGTGGTGAGCTATCGTAAGAATACTAATAAATAAATATGGTCGAACCCAGTTATAACAACATTGGTTTATACGACCTCTCGTCTATAGCGTCAGATATTCTGTGGTACCAATTAGCTTTCCATTGTTAACCACAAAGTTATTCTTTTCGGTTAGAAAAACACCCTTTTATAACGAGATAAAATATCCATTCCCCTCTATGACGTCATAACCGGACTCGAATATATCAGATTTTTTTTTGTCTGTAGAGGTATTCCGAAAAAGGCTACATACTAAAATGATAATTGCGCCGCGTGGCAGACATTAGGCAAGTTCTGCGGACCACTGGTGTTAACTTTAGCGTGTTAAGGGGGTTAATTGTTACAGCAGGTCACACAGTAAGCGATGAATATATATTTGCGAAGTACACTATGTTAAGATTATAAATAGAAATCTCGTGAGCAGATGAAAGGACGGCTTCTGCCCTTTTTATACATTTTTGTACTCCACTCTGACCCATTATTGAATTGCTTGCCACTGGGAAAGGTAATCACATGGTTATCGCTACCAGGATTCGTGTGAATATAAGGACGTACGCTGGACGAAGAAGCCTAACATATCCATGGATGGGGAATCCTGTCAGTTGTTGCACTGTAGATTTATTCGTTTCACATTGCGTAATTCGAGATGTAAGAGTTCTAGATCCAAAAATTAAGACTGCAATGAAAACGGAAGCATAAAATTTACAATAATTACGAAAATAAAAAAATTAACTTCCTTCTCCCCCGTGAGAAATTCTCTTGCCTTTCATCTTTGCGCTATCGAAGTACATTCTTCAACCAATTCACCTGGTTCTCCTCTATTGATATCAGCGTCCGTGAAAAAGCTTCATTCAGTATGCGCGTTGCGCGAATGAGTAACTTTGCTCGTTAAAAGTAACCTGCCACAAAGCCCGTATCAGCACCAACTTCACCCGCATCGTAAAGCCTGTGACGACTTGATGTTTAACATCTGTAACGACCCCATCAGTTTGCCAACTGCAAACTAGGAGACGTTCCTACTTGAAAATAAACAGAATTTCACGTTAAAAGCGTTAAGCTAGTTTGTTTCCCTTATATATTAGAGTACTTCATAACCAACAAAGAAACAAACATGGACGAAAGTCTACATAGGAGGGAAATAAAGAGTAAAGGGTAAAACAATCCTATTACAGGCCTGGACAGGCCCTGAGGGTTCCAGGAGTTTGAGGCTTCCAGATTTCTAGACATTCGGCACACGAGGGTGGTAAGGTTGTCAGCCGTACGTACCGGCCGCCTTTACCCCTTAGGAAATATTCCTGGTACTTATTTCTGAGTCAACCCCAGGGCCATAGTGCGGCCGGAAGGATTGGGTCAAAGAAAAATTCCAATGACAACATCGGAAATCGAACCCGTGACCTTCCGGCTTGTAGCTCAGGGCCTCAACCAACTGCGCCACCAGCAGCGTGTCGCAAAATAGAGAGTAACGGAAAATTTTGTTTTCCTCAAAAACAATAGTGGCAGCATGGGAAATGTATCAGACAGGGCCTGTAAGCATAGAGCTTCGGTAACACTCTTTAAAGCATACTCATTACCATTATATATATATATATATATATATATATATATATATATACACACACACACACACACACACACACGAGATTTAACATACAGAAGACTCTGTTATCTTCCACATACAGATTATTTGTTCGTTTCCTATGATCCTTGGAATAAGCAACCCTTCGTTTCGTAAGTTGTGATAAATTTGTCTCTCTAAGAGAGATGCACTGGAATTTCGTGAAGGTACGAGCTAATACTTTAAAACACTGAGTTTATTTCATTATTCAAAAGATAAAACTAGTTTTTCCACGTATTATAAGATCTGTAATTGATTTTTAAGGCCGGGTTTATGAAAAACAGGTAAATATGAAATAAGTGTGGCGATAATTTAAGATTCAGGGAAAAGTTTACAAATAGGTGGAAGGATTTAAACTAGTAAGGCCAAGTGGTAAGAAGTATTGAGGTTAAGGAGCTGATCCACTACAGTATCTGAGAATAGAGAAGATTTAGCTTTGATGAAATTGCTTCTTTATTGTGCAGCGATCAAGCGAAATGGATTCAGGTTAGGGCTTATAGTCGAAGCCATAATTATTTATGTTATATACAACCTAGATTAGTTAAAAAAATAACGTAGATCTAATTCAGGAAACGTCTGATGTAGCCTGCCAATATTACATTTCATCGAACGTGCGGAGAGACAGACAGGGAACAAAGAAGTACTGCGTACCTCTTTGGCTTTCATTTTTTTGCACCTTCTGAAAAGAACGCTCTAAAATAAACAGTTTATATGGTCCTCAACATGTAATTTTCTCCAGCTGCCTACTGCTTCTGCTCTCTTGGATCCAAATAGTCTCGTCAGCAGAAAAGATTTTATATGCTTTCGTCTTGCCAGACAGGGTATTGTGTAACTTACTGTAACGTTGTCCCGAAAGTGAAAAACCCAAGCTGTCTATAATCGTTTCGTGAATATAGTCTTCCATCCCACAACACTTTAAAAGCCATAATGTAGGTAGTTAACGAGCTGTCCTAGGAATAAATTCCAGTAATAATCCTTGTAGGATTGTGCCGAATCATTGTTTTGCCTGACGTACCTTATTACAAACCACATTTTCATTAGAATTCTTCTATCCCAAGTAAAGGTAGAAAGAAAGAAAACGAATCTACAGCGTAGTGAACGCCAAAGTGAGGGTAAATATTGATAAATAATTGCGGCTGATTCTTGTTCATATTATGAATATTTAATTTCTTTTCTTCGTATGGTTATCAGTAATGCAGATCAGAGTAATTACGCTCGTAAATTTGTTACGAATTCAACACAAATTGCTTCCGATAAACACACAAACAAACACACACACATACAAATATGCACGAACGCTCTTCGATTTACGCAGTTTCGCTGTACGCAGTTTTAGTCCTACGCAATTCTAAAAAAGCTAAAAAAAATAAAATAATAACCATTTTAATACGCGCCAATGTGTAACTTGCAAGAAAGAACGCACACTGACGAGAAGGCGGGTAAGGAATACTGCTGGACGACAACGCAGCGGTCGAGGCGGTCATGCTGCGGCCCATCAGGTTATTTCCTTTTATATACATATGTAGTTTGGCATATGTATACTCAAATGCTACATGCGCAAAATTGTACTGGCGCCGGATCTTCCGGAACGTAACCACTGTGTAGGTTGTGGAGTGTCTGTATGTAAGAAAAACAAAATCCTAAAGAAGCTATACAGAACTGATATACTAGCCTCCTAACACGTAATTTACCATGGTATAATATACAGTTGATTTTAAATTTTGACGTATACGAAGCCTGAGAGTGTTAACATGAAATGTCGAAACACGTAGCCGAGATGACACAATATTGACTGTTGTGTATTTGTGTGATACGTTGTGTTAACCGAAATAAATCTTACAGTTTCTGTAGCTCTTACAAATATAGTGATTTCAGTAATTACAGTTGTTTTCTTAGGTGTCTAATTGGCAATGCATACTAACTCTCTTGCAGTGGACAGTGTTAAGACATCAGCTTAAAATTTGTCAGCTGTCAGGTGAGTTGTAAATTCAAGACAAGTGTCAACGGAGACCACCCGTGGAGATCGGTTTGCCACGCATCAGATATTCCTGTCAGTTTTAAATTTAAATCAAGCAGAACAAGAGATGAGGGTCCAGTAGTTTGTATAAAAGGCGCTGGTGATCTTATGTTTGTATTCATCTGATACGTACTTCAGTAAACACAAGGTAGAATTTTAAAGTATGCCAGTTGGAAATCAATTACTTTTGTTGTAGTTGTTCTTAAGTGAACTGTCATGTCTAAATCGAGTGCGGCAAAATTATATAGCGCGGGGTAATGGGAATGCTGAGACGAATTAAATCCGCTTTAAAGGATACAACTAACGTTGTAGGAAAATGGGCCAATATTTAGGCCAGAGGTGGCCAAACAGTCGATTGCGGCCAATTGTCTGGCTGATCGCGGACGCTTTTTGGTCTCTATCAAAATTTACTTGCCGCCTCAGTACGACCAATAGATTTTCGTTTGACAGTATTTTTTGGATCAACCTTCTTCTGCGTAGAAGCGTTCTCCCAGTTGATGATAAAGATACTGAAGCTGTCTGAAGGACGAACGAACACAACAGTGCCTTCACTTGTATCTAAGAAGGTATAAACCCTATTTCAGTAACTTATCGCAAGATATGTAGTGTTGTGCATCAACTGTACAGTAGGAAGGTTAATGAAAAACACCTTTTAATTAGGATAAATAGTTTTTTTTTAGTTTGTAAAAATCAGTTCTTAAATGGAAAAATTGTATTTTTGTGCTTTGGATGTTATTGTGCTATTTTATATTGCTTACGATTGGAACTAATATTCATACATTATGTACTGCGGTATATCGAAGAAGATATTCTGCCTATAGAGTAGATCACTGAGTCCACAAGTCTGGCCACCTATGATTTAGGGTACTGTCCATCGTCTAGGTGGGTTACAAACATACAACTGCAAAAAGAACTAATCTCTGTCTTTCTCTTGAACCCACCTGAAGACACGGAGAGATCTTTCCTCCGAAACGGACAGTGGAGAATGTCCGAAATATTTATTAACAGCGTGTAAATCTCTCTACGAATTGTGCGACATTTGAGTTTCTCGCTGCGGTGCTTGACTTTTGCCGATGAAGCACTATTTATCTGCGTATTTTCGGGTATCTGTCACCCAACGACACAACATCATATCCCACAAATTATAAATCCTGTCTTCGATTTGACTGAAGTTGGAATTACTGGTAAAGGCCTGTGTGAAAGAGTCAAGGATTATTGTAATTACGAAAGATGTACTTAATAACATGACTGTTTAATCGAGGGTACGTTAAAGAAAGGAATGATGTTTGTAATGAGAAATAATGTCATTTGAATTACCGAGTGATCGAAAAATTCTCCGCAGAAATAGAAAAACTTTCGTCATTACTGCAGGACTAACTCTCTGTTGTAGCACACTACACAGATAGCGGTATTGTTAATACTACTAATTAAAACCTGAAAACAACAAAATATATTAATAAAATATAGAGGTGACCCAACATAATTTGTTCGTAATAATGGTTTATAATAAAAAAATTAATAAATTAATCGGAATTAAATTCACAGATAAAATAGAAGAAATTTTTATCGTTTTACCGATCGACCAACTTGGAACGAGTGGCAAGACGGTAGACCGGTCTGGCAACGTGGTTTATCATAACTAATGTAAGAACCATCGGATAAGTTGATTGTCTTACAGACCAACGGCAGTCTGTACGCAGTTAACAAGTTCTGAGTGACACCAAATCTGTAAGGGATGACGAAGCAAGTTAGGAAATGAGATTTCAGCTTCTCACAGCAGATAGTATATGAATTGCTGTTTTCCAGTATGTGACGACTTGCATTGTAGTGACTTGTCGTCGACGTTTCGGTGGACGCTTGTGCCCCAGTAGTCGGAGTATATAATGTCTGGCTAATGTAAGCAAAGTGTGCCTGCCTAGAAGCAGAAATTTACAAACTGAGTAAAGGAAGCATGGCGTAAGGTTTGTTTGTTTGCTGTTTTAGTCTAATTGTCTCTAAAACCATAAAGACTCTAGATCGGAATGAATGTACTGGATATACTATGCGTTTGATTTTTCTCTCCAAATTTTGTGTCAATGATTTTATTCCACAATAAATGTTTTTCACGTTACGAGCGAATTAATTTCGAAATAAGCAAAACTACAAATTTCCTTTATTCTAAGAAAGAATTAATGTAGAATATGTAAAAGCATTTGCTACACTGCCGATATCAGGTTTTATGAAAAGTCGAGGTTTTCACGCCTAGAGATGGCTAGACGGGCGGAAGATCGGGCGGAGATTTTAGTCCGGTGTCTCTCCAAAACCTGAAAGCGTATAAATACAATGTTCTGAGTTTCCCGTTACATTCTTCAACGTGTTGAATTCTATTGAATCCCGAAGCATTTTTATTGAAATTGAACAATGTCAAAACAAAGATTAAAAGAAGCGGAATTTTAAGTAATATTGTGATTAAAACCATGATATTTGAAATGCGAGTTGATTTATTTTCTGATGTTTGAAACTCACTGGAATTCCCTTATTCCAGTTTCTGTGTTTCACTGAATCTGACAGAAGCAGAAGATGGGAAACACTTTTTAAAATGTGCGATAATTCTAAAAAATACACGCCAATACATGTTTTTGTCTGGAGAAGTGTTACTTTTTCTTACAAATTCAGTCAATAGCTTTGGAGAGCTATCAACAGATGCCTGTTCATGGCGAACTGTATGCGTCCGACTAAATATTCGGGGTGATATTTGAGGTACGCATGCGCAGCACGCTAATCTCTTTGCACGAAACAGATAAATCGAAGCATAAGCTTCACCTAATATCTGTAAGGCACACTGGTCACATTTTGGGATGACTTTTCAAAACTATTTATTACATCTGCCTTTTCGTTCTTTGTGCATTTAGCAGGTGCGGAACTACTGTATCAGTTTCGAGCTTTATTCGTTGAATGTTAGAGGGAGAGTAGGTCTGTCATTTTAGTGATTCGGGTACTAGCTGTACGACCGGTGTTTCATTACGTTCAGGTGTAAATATTTTTAGGCTTTCCAAGCGTTTAAGTAATTATACTATCACTCGACGCTCTTTAGTTGAAACTTTTGCAAACTTCGTAAAATAAAGCATTCTTGCATGGCTGTTCAAAGTACAGACACGACAGTGCCTAGTCAAAAATAAATTTTTATGCATATCATGAAAAACCTACCTCATGTAAAAATACAATAGTATGTGTTTGTATGTGATAGAGTTTATATCGTGTACATATATTTTGGATCGTTGTTAAGGGAAAAGAATAACTTCAAGCTGCACCTGCAATTGGACTTTTGTTGAATATTCGTGACCCAACATTAAGTTTTCTGGCTAGTGTAGTATAATATTAGTATACCAAATTTAATGAAAATCCTGTTAGTACCTTTGGAAATGATACCAGAACGGATTGTTAAATAGACTCGACCTCTGTATTATGAGTTAATTTCCATCTTTCCTGCATCTACAAAACCATCTTATATCAGGCTATTCTTGTACTTCAAATGCCCCCTTCGTGTTTACATAAGACTCAGTAATCAAAAGAGTAAATAGTTTTTTTTTCGGTGGGGGGGGGGGGTGGTTCATTTTTGGAGACGTGATTGATTTGGTTAAGCCACACAGTATCAGTACCAACAACTGCTCAACAGCACTGTTGAAATTAGTAGTACCGTATATTTTTACAGCGACTGACTTGAAAGAGGGATATTTCTGGATGTAACAGTTATACTTGTTTTCCTTGGCAGATAGTTTTACCACGCCGTACAACCATGCCATCTTCTATTACAATAGATACTGTAATTAATTACCCTTAATCCTGTGTCAGCAGTTTCTAAGGGAAACTAACTTACTGTCACGCGTGTCGTAGAATCCCTCATCCTGTCACACCTTCCTTGTAATCCGCGTATAAGACCATTAGTTCTTCATCACAGTCTGCCTCTTGGTAATATACGGAGTCTTTCAATGTGAATTAGTACATTACACTGCTGTCCATCACTTGCATTCGAATCGAAGAGCTTCTTTAACTTAACAGCTGCAGATCTCCAAGCCTTACTGGTACTTGTGTGCACATTTCTCTAAGCTGCAATTGTAAATTAGATCTGTACTTCTTGTCGAAAGTTCCATATTAGAGTGACCGATTCTTGATTCATTGCAAGACTTTTAACTACTACATATCTTATGCAGTAGCTATCCAGTGTTAGGATTAATTTTGGGAACTGGTTAATTAACAGAATAAAAAGGAAAACGATAATTTTCTATTGCATGGAGCGGCTGGCCAGAACAAAGAAATTTCTTAGATTTTTCTCTCTGTCTGTCCGTCCGTCCGCCTGTACGTCCGCATGGGACAACTCGGCTCCCAGTAGAAGGATCTGATTATTTTTCGGAAAATTATGGAGAATATTCAATTCTCATTAAAATCCGACAAGAATAACGGGCACTTTACACGAAGACCTGTGTGCATTTATGACAATATCTCACTGAATTCTTCTTAGAATGAGAACTCTTTGAGACAAAGTTGTAGACAAAATCAAAAATTTTTTTCCCGAAAATTGATCGTGCCGTTTATGAGATAATGTATAAAAATGTGGTGCAGCCGAACAGACCCAAACGACAATACAATACGGCGCGCATGTTTAGCATCCTGGAATATCTAAGGCTACAGACACACACGGCGATGATGATTGCGCGATCTGGCTTCAATATTACGTTTGAGAGACATTGTCTGTCTTGTCACCTGTTCGTTACATAATTTCTGATAATATGACAATGAACTGAAAAGTGTGTAGATAGATGTGGTATTCTTATGTTACAGTGTAGGTTTCTGTAACGGCCCTCGCCTGAGAATACTAGGGCAAACATGACATAACCTCAGCACCGACTGCAACTGATCAGAGATCGAAACCGAGACTTCCGTTATACGATAAACGGATAACAACCGGTTGACTAAGCTGAAGAGTGTGGCCATGACGTAATGTGTAATTTGGTGAATTCTATCAAATTTAAAACAGCGAAATCGTGCCTGGAATTTATGTTGACACCGAAAGGCTTCGATTGCTCGGTTGAGTGGTTAACACTCATGTTTGTCTTCAGAAGGATCCGAGTTCGGATCTCTACCCGGATAATGGTTATACCGACGAGGATTTTGGGGTTTTCTAAGGCACTCCAGGCAAGTTCAGAAGCACCTGAAATACGGTGACGGCTGTTTCATATCATATCACTTATAATTCATTATTAACTGATTGTTCTACCAGTCGATGCTACATAATTAGACTTACTGTCAGTGTCTCTAAATACTTAATAAATAAATAAATAAATAAGAATTCGAATTTATATATGAGCCCAAGAGAGACGAAAAATGTCTATAACTAATGCTGGAGGCAGTTGGCAGTAGGAAAGGTAAAAGGTAAAAAGCTAAAGTGCACCCTTGTACAGGCGCTGAGGCTCTGTATAGGCCGTACGGCCCATAGGGGGAGTAGAGTTAAGCTCTACCCTTTCTTGACCACGGTAGTAGAAGGGGGTGAGAGGTCAGCGTCACGCCCCGGCCGCTCGTTACCCCCGGGAAAGACCCGGTACCCATTGTACAGGAGGCTGGGTGGGCCCCAGGGCCGGTCTGGACAGGTGCGGAAAATCTCGCTCCCACCGGAATTCGATCCCCGGCACGTCCAACCCGTAGCCAGTCGCTATACCGATTACGCTACCCGGCCCACAGTAGGAAAAGTGCCTTGTAATAATTCATTTCGTTTATATCTGCTGAGAATAAAACAAGCGTGTGCTCTCTGCTAGCATTAGGTTAATTTTTGTTAAGGATTTAAAAAAAACACTCGACAAACTTCGTTTTACCAGTGTCAACAAACTGGGTATTAGTTGCACCTCAACAAAATGATTATTTACAGAACTCAGTAACGTAAATAATTAACAGTAAATGTCCGTATTTCTTGCAAGTTTTTACATTCATATGAATTGTATAATAGCAAATTTCATTAAATAAAAATCAATTTTTTGTTGTATCCCGGTAGAGAACGTATCGTGGATGTTGCTCTCTGAAGGGGGCGAATCTCGAACCTCGGTCAGGGCTCTAGTAATAACTCACCATGCTGAATATATGGGAGGTTTGTTGTTTACTAGTGAGTGAACTACAACAAGGCGAGATCTCGGAGGATAGTAATGTACCGCTAGCGAGTGCTTAGTGGTCTGCGTTGCTCGACGTCTCGTGAAGAAGTGTCTTTTGTTCTCTTGTAGTTATGTTAAAGCATCCAGAAATTACGGAACGTTTTGGGGGTAATTACTGTTCAGAGTTCTCGGGCTTCTGGACAATGTGCCGCGCGTGATCATGCCTTAGCACAGTACCCAGTCACAGGGTGTGCTTTGCCACGGGCACAGTCCAGATTACACTAGTCAATCATTAAATAAGCATGTCACCCTTAGTCTGAAGTAAGCAGTAATTCTGTAAAGAATGCAGTAATGTACATACAAAGGAATTAATTTTTCCCCCCAAAAAACACAATACATATTAATCATATGACCACTATACTTGTAATTTAAACTGAATAACCGTAGCTGAATCCATATGATTTTCAAAATGTGGACCATGATTTTTCAACACATTGAGATATTCCACGAAATGTCTATTGCTTAAAGATGTGGGCGACTTATCGTTGCTCCGAAATGGAAATTCTTGATTAGCAAAATAACACACAGCATCAATAAACCAACGTAATATATTACTCTGTTCTTTTTCACCTGTTTATTTTGCCTGGTGACGTCGTTTCTACGGTGAGCTTCGAGGAGCAGCTCAACTCTTTGTTGTATTCGAAATAATTTTACCTGTAGGTAACAGTGCACATGAGTTTGTGATTTGTTTTTGCCGTCCACTTGACGTTATTGAAATTCGAGAAGCCCTCTTTCTTCCACACTTCTATACTGCTAGAAAAACGTAAACTGGTCCAACAATAAAGTTCCTTTGTTGTTTCAGATCCTGCCAACTAGTCAATCTTTCCATACTTAAGAGACGCAAAAATCTTTTGTATATCGTTGTGTCTTAGTTTTATGATGTGTTACTAAATTACGTAATGGTGAAGTATGTCGACCTTCTATTCACTGTTTTTAATTTGTCGTGTAGGGGATGCACAGAAAATGAATTATCTATTAGTTCTTTAATGACTATATATTCAGCCTTTAATAGATAGGGTAATTACAGTCAATAACACAACAATGTATATCTAATTGATGTTTATTAGAAAATGATAAAAACTACATGTTTCGACCAACGTTGGCCATCATCAGGTTTTTCATCCGAAAGATTCGTATGCTGTAACAGTTTTATATAAAGCATGCATCCGCGTATCGATGTTGAGATCTCATCATGGAGGATTTTGAGTTAGACATGGCATATGACCTGGGTATGGAGATAGTGATGTGGACAGTGAGCAAGTTTGGGGGGGGGGGGGCGGGGGCCGTGGCGTTGTAGGTTACCGTTCTGTTTCTTCCCGTTGTAGATACCATTGCGTGGTACTCAGCATAATGTCTCTCCTTCGTAGGTAACTGTCGTCGACGGGGTGTTTGCTTCTTGGGTTCTTAGTGTGTAGGCTTGGTGTAATGGTAGTTTGTGCGGGAGAAAAAAAATGAGTGTGTGTCCGTGCGGGTTGGTAACTCTGTGGAATGAGATTTCAAACTATATATTTAGCCATTTTAATCGGTCTTGAAAAGTACTCTATAATGATAAAGGGAGAAAGCATACTATCTAAATACGAGTGTGATGCAAAATACAGTAAGAAATAATGCAAAGATAACACTATAAATTTTTCGTGGCGCGACACTCAGTAACCTTCTGGACACTGGTGAAGCTGTGCTGCCTAGACACAGCACGCCTTTGCAGTATTTAAGACTGCTGTCTTCCCTCACCCCTTACGGATCCGTCAGCACCTAACTCCAGCACAGGTAGCTCCTCAAGTGCACGTGTACCGAAAGAGAGCCTAAGCATTGCAGTACATGGAGATAACAGCTCGCGCGCGCAAAGAAATCATACGTTTATAAGCACATATTGGGGATGAATTTATACCGGGTGTGCGCTGCACACTTAGCACACCTAGAGAAGACACCCCTGATTACTTTCTGTTTATAACAAACCGAACAGGAGATGCTTTCGTTTGAACGCGACGTACAGCTGTTTCGATTGCGAACATATAACAACAACAAAGTTAACAACTTATTCTTACTCAGTGTAATTGCAGTCACGTTTTACCCGCATGGCTCAACGTCAGTCAGAGAAGCAATACAACGCTCAGATGAAGCCATCATGATCACTCTGCCTCAGTTCGTAGGGGGCAGGTGTCAATTTTGTTGCACAATACATAAGACGTATTGTAACAAAAAAAGTTTTCATGTTTATTACTTGCAGCTGAATCTTGGCGTATTTAATGGCGCTTTTTGAATTGATTATATAGTGAAAGCAAATATTACACGTGCATTTGTTGTGACGTGGAAATACAACTAACCCACAAGAAACCCAGGTAACAAAAACCCGGAAACATGCGAAACTCTCTGAAACAAAATATTGCACTCATGAGTACCTTTAAATGCACATTCGTTTGTAAATATGTTTGCCACAGAACAGTTTTGTCTTCCAGCATCGTAGAAGCCTTGCAATTAAACGCACAATGTGAGTGTTGGAGCCGGCATAATTTAAAACCGTGGCTGGGATATATGTTCTGCGACAAGGAAATCGGTTTTCGGTTGCCGCCGGAAGTAGAGAGCTCTCTTTTCTCTACAACTCTTAGACCGCATGTTGGTCCCACTCCCACACCCTTTCCTCTTTAATGGTTACCAGGAATTTTTCAGCGAGGCTAAAAGGGTTGGAGCGTAACTTGACAGATCTCCCTATATCTACTTCCGTGTTAAAAAATTCGTGGAGACAACATTTTGTTCTGCAACAATCCATCGTGGTAATGTGGTTAATTATGGAGCATGTTTACATTTGTCATCTCTGTAGACCCATGTAAGTGTGCCAGCAGGAAAAAATACTGACTCGCGGACATCTGAGAATAAGGAAGATATTTATACCTGAAAGATACAAAGAAAGGGTAAATAAACAAGAGGACTGAAGAAAGGATTTAGCGGGTAGCTGCAAAGTTTTTATATCCACTTACTATTGTTAGAGTAATTTGTTTGAATTTAACATTCAGATGACCGTGCATCGTGAAAAATTCTTATAATAAAACCAACTAGATGCACTAATTTCTCAAGTTTATTTCTGGAATAAAACTCCACATATTTCGCACAGTTCCTCTGTCCATCATCAGGAGTTTTCACTGTAAACACAGCAATGGAGTATGTCGTACAGGTTTGCTGTGTGTACAGTGAAAACTCCTGATGATGGACAGAGGAACTGTGCGAAATATGTGGAGTTTTATTCCAGAAATAAACTTGAGAAATTAGTGCATCTAGTTGGTTTTATTGTAATAATTTATTTTATTTGGGGACAATTTCTTGATTTGGAAATCTGATATTTTTGGAGGAAATCAGAGACGATGGAGCATTGTGCGGTGGGAAAATCTCAAGTTAAAGGACTATTTTGGAGACATATTTACAATCTGTTTAGCATTGCTAGAGATGTTCTGTGAAATTTAATAGATCACTCCTGTTATTTTCCAGTGGCAGGTGATTTATTGCTCAGTTAAATATCAACTTTTGAAGAAATACACACTGCAGTGAGTTGTTGTCAGTCCTGAAGAAAGCGGAGTAAATGATGAAGGATAAAATATTAGTCCTAAATTTTAATAGGAGGTTAGTGCCTTTGCTTGTGACCTGTATTAAAGTAAAGCCCTAAACGAGATTTTAACCTGGAAGGAATGAGAAAAATAACGGAAAAATACGCCGTACATGAAACGCACACGTTTCGTGAGCTTCTTTTTTGTCTTGTTTGACGTACGGCATAAGCGACGGAAATACTATCCTTTAGTGGGATAAATATTTTCGACAAGTAAGTGGTTTCACGGCTAAAGAAAATTTGCCCATTCAGAAATGTCTTACATTCCCAAAATCAGCTATCATGTAAGAGAAGATGAGTATTTAATTATGTTGAAATAAAACGGCATAAACGAATTACATGGTTTTGAGGTGAGAAAGTGTCGTTGTTTAAGAAAATCCTAAAATTTCGGCGATCTCTTGATGTCTGCTATGCTAGTAGTGGTGGTGCAACGTTTCACTGAACCCTAAATTTTCCTTGGCTTACACCAACCACCAGTCTGTCTTCACCCCTTGTCGTCACATTTCACTAACACGCCTGTCTAAATCATTACCATCAGACAGGAAGATATCACGCGCATGGATACAAATACCTTCTGACTCTTGCTGGTCTTCATAACAAAATAGTCCTTGTGCCGTGAAACCATTTAACCATCCAGTATCCCATCCTTCTTCTTTTATACTGCAGATGCACGCACATGTATATGTATATATCAGTCAGCGAAAACGTAAATAATTTCATTTAGAAGTTTCGTCTTTGGCAACGAAGTTTTGAAAGTAAATATGTTTCGAAATAATATCCTTTCTCAGTCTACAAAACGTTTCGACGGCCTGTGTGACCCATCTGGTTTCCTGTTCAGTAGGTGGGCACTGGTAGCCCTTTCTTCAAGTGTAAAGTGGGCGGAGCGTGAAGGTAACCACTCAACTCTATCTAGCACCTAGTTTCAGGAGGACAGAGCTATACCACCACTAACACAAACCCATTCACGGTTTCTACTAGGACTATTTTATTTTACTTTACTTTACTCCTCCTTATTACATTATTCTATCTTGGGGGGGGGACTAAGTGTTATTATCAATAATATCTTATTCATAACTAAATCCGTAATGCAGAGTTTTCGTAAAAATTAATGTAACCAGTTGTACAGAAACTGAGCTGGCTCTGCCATGTTCGTAAGAAACATAATTTTCATAATATATTGAGTTAGTGCAATGTAATAGACATACCCTACTTCATAATTTCAAAAATCGGGTTTGATATTATCTTCCCTTCTACAACTAAGTATTTCAAGTCTTGTCTTTCCTTCTCCTCTTCAGACTGAAATGTTGTGGTCCTTTCTCACCACACCATGCGAACTACATGTCCCGTTTATCTCAAAATGTTTGATTCAGTCATAGTAATATTTTGCATCTCACTTGTGTGCATTACCGCATATTTTATGTGTCCGTGTTGATATGCAGAGGTAGAGGACTTGCAGTGGGCCTATATTTTGTGCGAGGAATTCTACTAGTTGCTATAAGATGTGTATTTGATTCCGAATTGAGGAAGGCCAGGGGACTTTTTCTGGTATAGTTTAAAAGAAGATAAGCACAATTTCACAAAGAGAAGAAATTATAAAGTTTATAGCCGTGTTATTTTCTCCAGTATTTTTCTGGCATTTGATAACGTCGTTGAAGAAAACGCTTTACATTCGCTCTCTCCGTCCTCCTTTCTTTAACATGTAATTCTCTTCAGCGCTCCTTGTCACACACCCTCAGTCTGTTTTCTCTCGTCAGGTCGAGAGTAAATTTTACGATTATATGCAAAATAACACGTAAAATTCAATCCAGGACTGTCATGGCAAAAGTAGCATTCAACAAGAAAAAGACTCTTTTCACCAGCAAATTCGGCTGAAATTTGAGAAAGAAACTAATAGAGTGCCAAATTTGGAACCTAGTTGTATATGGGTCCGAAATTTGGATAGTTCGGAGAGTAGATCAGAAGTATCTGGAAAGTTTTAAGTGTGGTGCTGGAGAAGGATGGAGAAGATAAGTTGGAATGATCGTCTGAAAAATGAATAAGTATTACATAGAGTCAAGGAGGACAGGAATACCCTAAAATAAATAAGAGGAAGGCTAAATGGATTGGTCACATCTTGCGTAGGAAATGCCTTCTAACCTTGCCTCTAACCTTTCTTCAGTAATATGTTTTAGAAGCAGCTATTGGATGACCTTAATTAAAAGACAGAATACTGACAATATAAAGAGGAAGAAGTAGATCGTATTCTATAGAGAACTCATTGTGGAAGAGACTATGGACTTGTCGTAAGGCACACAACACAATGAATGAATGAAAGAATGAATACAATAATAAAATAGGTCCATTATTGTATATGAACAATAGATTTTGTAACTTTCTGCCTCTGTTTCGCCACGTTTTACACTATAAACAAGCCGACAAAAAGCGACAAACGACATTGGTTAAAACTTAACTTTTCTTTGTTAGTAGGCTTATAAATGCAAGACATTTACCTTTCTTAATAAACGTGGACCATTTCTTTCAGCAGTAGAACTATGTCACAGCCTTTCTTGGAGAAACAGGGAAGTTCTCTGCTGTAGTGTTTACATCCCAAGTGTAAGAGATATTTAGTTTCCTGTTGTACAGTTACTTCTCCATAGAAGCATAATACTCTGCGGTGTTCTTTTACAGTCCGTTATTTGTTACTTTACTACGTCGCTAATTCAAACAGACGTCAGCATGTATGTTTAAAGTGGTGTCGTGTAGGAATGCTGCCGTCCACGATCCAGTAGTGGTCTGTGTGTTGCCTCTTAAAAGGAATTGTATCCCATGCCACTTTGCGTTCAGCAGTTGCAAAATATTCGCTGAAGTCATGCTAGAAACAATTTTTTACGTCTACAAATAACACACAATGAACACCCATTATGTTAACGTCTGTGAATGAACCTTCACGCGAAATACGACATGAATCAACACGTTTAGTGAGTTACTTGCTGGGCTGGGCATGTGGCTCATATGGGTGATGAGATGAGGGCTTATAGGGTCTTCGTAGGGAAACCGGAGGGAAAGATACCACTGGGGAGACCTAGGCATAAATGTGTGGATAATATTAGGATGGATCTCCAGGAGGTGGGATGTGGGTGTGTGGACTGGATTGGGTTGGCCCAGGATAGGGAAGGGTGGCGGAAGCTTGTAGTGCGGTAATGAACCTTCGGGTTCCGTAAAATGCGGGGAATTCTTGACTAGCTGCAAACCAGTCAGCTTCTCAAGAAGGACTCTGCACCATGGAGTAAGTAAGTAAGTAAGTGAGTTACTTGCAATGAGTACATTAAGTAAACGCATAATGGTGTAGTAATATATCTTAGCCTGCGATACCTCCAAAACTTGTGACTATTAAATTCTTTGTTCGGGGATAGGAGGGCTTTCCTCCCTTAAGTATTGGCGGCCAATTTAGATAAAATGTATTAATTAGTGTTGTGTATGAAATACAAAAAATATGATAGCATCGACGAAATGGCTTATTCTAATCACCTTTTGTGTGTCAGACCACAAACACGGAATCCCGTGACTGGGTTCCCTCCTACCTGAAGCATGAAAAGATCGAATTTCCGAAGCACAGTGTTTAATGGGAAAGGTACTTAGTATCTCACCACCAACACAAATATTTATTGTTTATTAAGAAGTGATAATACGGCTACATGTTTCGAACACTAGGTGGAAGAAACATGTAGCCGTGCTAACACACTATGAATAGTTGTGTTAACGGTGATAACTAACCAACTAACTAAATAACCAACCAACCAACTCCATGGAGCAGAGTCTTTCTTTAGAAGCTACCAGTTTTTCAGCTAGTCAAGAAATTCCCCTCATTTTATGGGACCCGAAGCTTCATTACCGCATTTACAAAAGCACGCCACCTGTCCCTATTCTGAGTCAGATCAGTCCAGTCCGTGCCCCTATCCCATTTCTTGAAGATCAATTTTAATATTATCCTCCCATCTACGCCTGGGTCTTCCAAGTGGTCTCTTGTAACGAAGATACTGAGCGTTACTTAAACTTCTGGACTCCCCGCTTCGTCTAGAAGGACCCGTTCATAACAGAACACGTTTAAAAAAATGGACCTATTTCCGTCAGTAGGTGAGCTATTGGTTGCAACGAACGGACCAAACTGAGTGGGCGTTTGCTAATTCTGTACCTGTAGAGGCAAACAGGTCGACCTTTTGAAACAGTGTGTTCAGAACACACAGGGATGCTTAAAGCTCAGAAATAGACTAATGAAAAGTGCTATACAGGGGTGAACAAATACCGGCGCGGCAGGTGGTCAGAGCGACAACATTTTCTATGTTGGGGCCTAATATATTTTGGGTCCTCAGTATGGAACTTGCCTCGTTTCACCCTTCCAGTGGCTTTTTGATTTCTGGAAGATATATAACCATCACAGCCTACAGAATTCTAACGCGGTTCTTTACGAAATACACGTATCACGAGAAAATCATCGCTCAGCGAAAATTGACTTCGCCCTGCAAACTGAGGTCTGAGAAGAATGACTGCAACCGACGGATGTTGCTTCTGAGAACTGGGAGGAGCCAATGGAGGATTCTGGGCGTAAGACGAAACGTGCGATGAAGGACTAAGACTTCGGATGTGTCAAGCAGCAGAGAAAATCCGATTTAAAGTTAATGAAACTTTTGATGGAGACAGACGGAAAAACCAGACTTTCTTGTTTTCACTAATGATTCTAAGCGTAGAATACTCACGCTGTTCGCCCTAGAGATAAGGATCGTATATTTAGCGAAGTAACAGATCCATTCCAATTTAAAAAGAATGGGTCTTCTTTAGGGAATTACTAGGAGCGTTCGCAACACTGCGAAAAGCGACTACTTGCTTTATCATGTCTGCCTGTCCGTCCGCACGGAATAAATCGGCTGCCACTGGAAGGATGTTCTTTAAATTTGATATTTGAGTGTGTTTCGAAAATCTGTTGAGAAAATTCAAGTTCCATTAAAATCTGACAAGAATAAAGGGTACTTCACATGAAGACCAATGCATATTTTTTATCATACCTCGCTCAGTTATTCTTAGAATGAGAAATGTTTTAGGAAAAATTTATAGAGAAAATCAAAACAGTAATTTTATATTCATCACCTTTCTTCGAAAATCGTGCCGTCCTTGATGTAATATAGAAAAATATTGTAGGGCCGGACAGGCCACAGATGGTAACATGGTGCATGCACATTAGGTTTTGGATACCTTGTGCTACAAACACACACTCATAATATGTACTACTTATTGCATTTCTAAGGCAAAAATGCTTACGCAAAAGGTCCTCAATATTATAAGTTCTTCATCTGTCTTGTTGATTAACACTAACGAAAAATATAAGAGTAATTACTGCCGACTCCATATCAATGCAATGAAATCAAAACTGTTGTACAATGTTCTGAAAACTTCTTTCTTTTGAATATAGGTTTTTAAATCATTAGACTTTCAAGAATTTTGTAGATTTTTAAACATTATGCTTCTTTACAATTTGTTTTCTGCCTGTGGCGAATTCCGAATAAGACATTGTTGACAGGTTTATAGTATGTATATGTTAATTACGTTTTGTGACCTATTTAGCATTGTCCAAACCACACAGGTCGCTCGAACGTGGTGGGTCTCGAAAGGAGGAGTTCGCAGGCTTACATCTAGAGCTGCTTAGTTGCCATTCGGCAGTTTTACTGTAGGTGCATACATACACGCATATATAACAATCGTACATACGAACACACACAAATCCTAACTTAATACATGCCTTGTTGACGGATGTGCAATGGATGTTTACTAAGTAAGTTTCTTGTACTCAAAAAATTAAACGATAAGTTATCTCAGTGTTAAATATAGCTAATTTATTTCACTGAAGTGTCTTTACTTCTTAACGTAATCCCCGAAATCAGTGATATATTTTTTTCCATCTTGGCACGTTCCAAATAAAGGAGAAGTGGAAATGGCTGTTCATGAGTGCTTGGGAGTAGAGGAGCCAAATTTCTACCAAGACCAAATACTGTAAACTCGTGCCAATAGGAGAAAAATGCATAAACATGCGCGGGGATTATATAAGGGATAATGGTACTTCAGTGGAATAGATCACCTTCTTTTAACATTGTAACGACTTCTCCTTCGATATTCGTGGTTTACGGAACCGTACTTGTTGCGTAACTTTCGTACGTACACAAGAGTACATAGACATGTTTTTGAGACTTACAGTAAGTTAATATATCTTACAAGAATTATGTAGGCCACTGACAACACGTGGCAATCCGTATTGAGACTCGCTGCGGGCCAGACGATCCGTGGTTCGAATTCCGTTGGGGCAAAATATTCCGTGCCCGTCCATACCAGCCACACAACCCCCCTCCCCCCCAGCTTCCTATACAATGGATACCGGGTCGTTCCAGGGAGTAAAGCTACCGGGGCGTGGTGCTGCCCCCTTTCTAGCACCGAAGTTGCCAGTATATTGGTGCTATACCTGTTCTTCCCTTCTCTGCTTGCCTCGGTACGTCGTGGTTTGACCTTTACCTTTACTGATAATATATATATTCGTATTTCACGTGTTTTATTCCAGAGATTTATCAACTGTCTTTTCCACACCAAAAACTAGATAATATGCAGGTTTTAAACGGCCTGAATGTTGATCTTATAGGCTTGGTTGACCTTCTACAGGCACGCTGTTTTAGAAATCTGTTAGTGCTGCTGGACGATCTGTTGCCACGTTAGCCGCGCTGGTTGTAGAGCTAATGTCGCTCAAAACTTGGAAGTTCGAATGACCGCCATATTTGTAAAAGTATTAGGGATAAACTGTAAGTGAGAAAAAATTGTCCTTTTTTTATAGCATTTGATGTTTCTTCCGATCTAGTTTTACGAACGTCTCTTAATTTTTCGCTGTGGGGTGTAGTAAAAACATGGACTTGATCACATGTCCGTAGTTACTAGGCACGTCATTATCCTTTGAGACCTGTCGTCAAAATTTCTCTCTGGTGCAGTTTGTAAGCGTGATACAACTCGAGAATCGCTCAACGGATTTTCATGAATTCTGATATTCGGGTGTTGGACTATAATTTGTTGACGCAGTGAAGTTTTCATTTAAAGTCTAAGAACAGTAATGGACATTTTACATGCAGACTTGTATATTTTCTGCTCGCACGTCGAGGTTAACCGGCATGTACTGTACTAATTATTTATCAGAAGACGGAGAATTTTGTAGAAAAGCTCTGGATAGAAATAAAACATACCTTTGACATCAAAGAGGCTCTGTAATTTTCACCGTTTTGAAGATAGTTGAACAAAACTGAGAAAATAAGCCTCAGTTATTACCTTACGCTTATGTTTCCTAAATTGTTTATAAAATACTCTTAGTACTGTACAATACGAGGATGGTGCTCTCCGTGCAAAATTAGATAGTGCAGTTTGTATTTTTCGTGGAACGAACTGCACAATTAGTAATACACAATTTTGCACAGGTTGCGTAGGTTATATGATCAGAGGTCAAACAAACACATTAAATCAGGCAGTTGAAGCCTATAACTGCTGCATGCCTCAATATCTGTCTGTCATAAACCAAGAAGTACGACCATCGATAAGATTAAGGTCCGTGGATTTAAGGTTGCCTTTTGTTCAGTGACGTCATTGACACTAAGGGTTCTTACCTACCCGATTTGCATTAAACTCGTGCGGCGCGTATTGGTATGCAACAAGAGCTTAAAGACGAGGTTTCGCCGCTATTTCCATCTTGGGAATTTAAGTGCGGAATGGATAACAACCCATTTACAACCATCGTTCAAAAGTTTAAAAATACTTTGTTAAACGTCAAACGTGTGTGCCACCAGTACCACGTTTACGAAGTCACTTCTTCTCTGTATGTACCTAGAATTGAACTTTGTACACATTACCCAGCTGTCATGCGTGCTACTTATTCCACCGCTGTTTCCCTTTGAACTGTAACCTTTAAAGCCTAATTACTACCAGGTGTACCGCCAGATTTAACAGTACGAAATTTGCTTTTGTGTAACATTGTACTTGTTATTTCCCTACGCATCATTCATCTATTTTTTCCCAACATAAGCACAAAGTGTTTTCAGCGAGGTACGATCTGAAATTATATATGATATGGATTTACTAGGGGCGTTCGCAAAATGGCGAAAAGCGAATGCTTGCTTCGTCTAGACTGTCGGTTTGTTTGCCTGTCTGTCCGTCCGCATAGAACAATTCGGCTCCCACTGGAAAGATTTTCATTAGATTTGAATTTTGAGGATTTTCAAACATATGTCGAGAAAATTAAAGTATCATTAAAATCTGACAAGAATAACGGGCAATTTACATGAAGACCGATACACATTTTTGATCATATCTCGCTCACTTCTTCTCAGAATGAGAAATGTTTTACACAGAATTTGTATAGAAAATCAGAACACACATTTGATGTTCAATGACGTTTCTTCGAAAATCGTACCGTTTATGAGATAATGTGGAAAAGTACTGTAAAGCCGCACAGGTCACAGTTGACAATATGGCGCATGCGCATTGCGTGCTTGATACCTAAAGCTACAGACACACACTCGTAATATGTAATACTTATTGCTTTTCCACGGCAACATTGGTTACACGAACGCGCTTCAATATTCGGTTATACGTTTTGGTCTTCAAATGGTCACTGTAACTAGAATACGTTCAACGAAGAACAAAACATAGGAAACTCATCTTTGTGAGTTTCGATCAGTCGTTTGCTACATCATAGACGTACCGTAAGTCCAAGTATGTCTATCTCCATCGGCACTTAGTTTCCAAACACCACCCTTTCTCATAAAGAAACACTGATTGTTATATTACACTTTATATAATACTCACAAACACTGTCTTCAAATCTTGGCACTGAAATACCGCTAATTTCGTCCCTGTGTGTTGAGGTCTTCCAGAATTTGAGGTTCTGTGGGTCGATTGGTTGAAAGTTACAGGGGTTTTTGAATATCGAACTGCCTAATACCGTGAAGATGGAAACAATAATTTTTTCGAAAGTAAGTGATTTTCAATCAGACTGCACGTCTTTGTATCCCAGAAGTCATAATCTTCCTAACTACGTCTTCAGAATGTCATCCATAACGTGCCATTTTCGTAGCTGTCCAGTGCGAATGGTGCACCAGGCTTTGTACAAGCGTGTAGGGTACTCGTACGGGGTTGTGGTACAACACACATTGGCTACCAGTGGAGAACAGTTTGAAATGGCCACGGCCATCAGAGCATGAACTGCCTGTTATGTGTTCTGTGACCTCGGAAATAAATTACACAGTGAACATGAAACACGTCACCAACTGGCCACCATTAGAATATGTTTTGCAAGAACTCACGATTGTTAACACAGATGTAACGCAGTATGCTAATCAGAAGCCTGAAGTATTTAATGTTATTCGGAATGTAATTATTTAAATCCAAAGCCCTTCTCTCTTAATAAATTTCTAGAATAATTTGGTCACTAATCATAAGTACCAGTAATGGACGTTGAGACTGTTTCATTAATTATTTCTGGGACATGAAAACCAGAGTGCAACAAAGGAAACAAGGGATGTCTTTCCTAACAATTTACGTCACATGCTCTACTGTCGTAGCGTCGGTTTATTTTACAGTTATATTTAAGAAGGTTTCAAAATTTCAAATGGGAGGGTAAACGTGACTGATGAATGCAAAAGGTTGTGGAATGAAGGGGCACTGTCCTAATTCAACACACTGCCGTCGCGTTCGTTTTGAGACACTGTGAAACCTGCATAGAACGTCAGTCATGGTAGTCTGCCTTCAAAGCGAGACTAGAATCCCTGACCTACAAATTAGCAGGAATGCTATCACTAATGGCTCATTTTGATTATACGAACGGATGCCGTACACTTGCTCATAGGTCATGAGTGTTTACCAGAGGTTCCAGCATCAAGGGCTTCAAATCGCCGGGACAACTAAATTAGGTACGGTTAAGCCTAACGTTTGTTAGTTTTTAGTAGTGAAATCGCTTCGTGCCACCTTTCTGGCGCCTAGAAGTTTGAGGTGTCTTGTAGATTTTTGGAAAATTCGTTCACCCTTCTTGAATACGGGTGCTAGAGATGTGATTCCTACTCCCGTATGCACGAGTCGCACCTAAGGAACCTGAAATTCAGTAAATTGTGCCTGTGATAGAGTATAAAATTTCTTACCTTCATAATCTTAGTTTTGTGTTCATTGTTAAGAGTAAGTTCGTGACTTTATAACAATCTCTTGCATTAACTTAATCCTTTAAAGCCCAGTTCTAACTATATGCACCACCAGGTATGACGTGAGAAAAAAACTATGTTTTGTTCACACATCGTATTTACATGTTCCACATGATTCTCATAGCAAATGCAGATTATGAGCTGATATAGCACTAAATGATTGGTCATTAAAATGGACACCTACTCTGTTCTATGACGTAGATGGTGAACATTTATACTGATTATTTTCATATTAGTCTTCGAAGGAATTCAATGTTTTTAGATTTTTTTTTCTTATTTTTAGAACTAGTGAAACTGTACCTCTCTTTCCCTTGTAAGTGTTCACGGTGTGGACAAGGACATCTTTATATTTTGTAAATACTTTAACTTTATATACCACAAATTATGTCAAGGGGTCTGCGAGTTGAGATAATTTTGGGGAGGGCTTTGCAGAATTAGTGAGACATTGCAAGGGGTTCATGATACAAGGAAGACTGAGAAACGCCACACACGATTAATCATTAAAAAATATTTAGTTACTTTGGCCCACTAATAATAAATTTCACTGTAAACTGGGGACAAAGAAATTTGCGCACTAAGTGCTTTGACTGTTTGGATTAATTCAACTGAAGTCGTGACGTGATTAATTCCTGGGTTCATTCTTCACATTTTCAAAATAACTTAAGTAAAAAAGCAGAAGTCATTCTAATTGTTGGTCTTGGTAAATTAACCACAGGGAAGATGTACGTCCTTTACTTTTATGGGCTAAAGTGTTGAATTATAATTCTCATAAGGATCTTGTTTCAAGGACTTGTTAGAATTCGCTTCATGGTAGGTGTAATTTATGTTTCTTCCCTTCACCGAGCAGTAAACATAGGCCGTCACCACACGAATACATTCCGTTGTGCGGTGTAAAACCACTCATGAATTTTTACTTCCCATAAATTAAAAATGAAGATAGTTTTATGTTATCATGTCCTCGTGTTTTTCCACTCCATAACTTCCGAATCAATTGACGGATTCACAGCCAGTATTCCTGTGAACATATCGCCGTACGGCCGGAGAGGAACGCAGAAAAGCAAGAAGACTTCAAACCATGGGACTTGTTTCCGTGACATCGCTGTAGTGAACTTGAATCCTAGGCTTCCTCGAATCAACATCGTTAACTGAATTAATTCATAGAAGTCTTCCAATCTGTACATCATGCATGCCCATGTTGCATGCCCGTAGGCATCAGAACCACAAGAAAGGAGGTGTGATCTTTTGAATGCTGAATTCAATGCTTTGCCGCAGGAAAGAAACGCGGGTTGATGTCGCCGTGTCCCAGTATCTGAGTGCGTCATTCATACAGGCTTGCCAAATCACGTAATTCTTGACCCTCGCTGCACGACTACTCATTCGACCCCAGGCTGTTCAACTACTTCTGTCACTACTCCAGTCGGTATTTGTTCGCGTTCTTAGCAACAATGCAGTTTTATGCTTCGTGTCTTTTGGTCTCATACAATTCATAAAGCTGTCTTGAACGCTGTGGCTAATGTTAAATATTAGGCGAGTTTGTTATTTCTACGGAACTGTCTTCTTAAGGAACTGACAGTATTTCGGATATTCAGGAAATTCCGCGTTGTACGCAAACAGAAGTGTCATTATCGTCTTCAGCAATTCCCTGCCATTTGTTCCCATTCTGCACCACGTAAGTCGAGCCACGCCTTTCTATCACTTTCTTCACTTTTAAGTGAGTATAAATATTAACGCCTTCACACTTTAACTCACAGTTACTACTGTATGTAACTTGTTTTAAAGTTAAAGAAACCCGTGTTTTACCCACGAAGTGCACTTAATGATAATAAAGGGAGATGGCTGGTACAAAGAGCAGGTAGGTGCTGGTATTTGTAAGGTAGTCTTCGCGTGTGAGAGAAATTAAATTTTAAATGTATTTTGTATGAAATTCTGTTTCAGAGGGTGGTGTCCCATTTTCTTTTTCACTTTATGACTGAAGGAAATAAGAATTTTGTGAAAATAAGCTGAGCTTCTGTTGTCTAACAGTACTTGGCAATTTTATTGTTGCGAGACAACCGTCTAACAAAGAAGGAATTCTAATTTATAGCTTTGAGTATCTCAGACTTAGGCCTAGGATTTGAAACATAAATTTGTCTTTCATGAATTTTCAATCTTGTTGTTTTATATTATATTAAAATGTATGCACCAACATTTTCTTTGTACTTTTAAATATTTGGTACACTGAAAACATACCTTCAAACTGCAAACATTTTAATAAAATACGTTACAATAAATATTGGTTGTAAGTTTAAGAGCTGTCGATCCCAGTGGCCGCGCGATCTAAGGTGTCGGTCTGCGGCCGCTCGCTTGCTGACGTTGTCTTTTCGAATCCCGCCGTAAGGCGTCGATGTATGTCTGTTGTGATTGTTATGTGTTGTCAGGTAGAGGTCTCTGCAACGAGCTGATCTCTCGTCCAGGGGAGTTCTATCGAGTGTGGTGCGTCGTTGTGTGTGATCTAGAAACCTCGTGAATTAGGAGGCCATGGCCAGCGTTGGGCGGCAGCGCCACAAAAATAATTGGGAGCCTGTAAAGGCAGTGAATTGTTACAGTGCCACGTGTAATTGACTTCATGTATTGTTTAATCAAAGCAGATTCTCGGAAGTTGGCTGCTTTGCCATTATTAGCTAAAACGTTGTTGTGTCCCTTATATTGCAGTTATCTGAAGAGATAAGTACTAGCTCATTATAATGGACCCAACAGCGTAGCTTTCACATTTTCTACCGACATCGGAAGTCAAACTACCTTCCGAAACATTATGTTCAAATAAAAGGCTAAAAATGAAAACTTTTGTTGTGTTTTTTGTACATTGCCATTTTAGCGTAAGCAGTAATAGGTTCATTACTCGAAGCACATTTTTTTAGACACATCGTACCAAGTATTTTTGTTCTCACGTTTCAACATGAAAAATTTTATTACACAAGTACATTTTGAGGTTTTCCTTGGTGGAAGCGACAGTAGCTCCATTTGCTATTATCTTCACCAAGTGTTGGTTTGTCTGACGGAGAAACTATGAAGAGTATTCAGGTTTGTGACTTGAGCATCAATTTTTTTCAAACAGAAATCAACACGTAGGTTACAGCGTAATAGGTTTCGACCGTAATAAGCAGTAAACAATGGGTTTAAGCTTTTATATGCCATATTAAAGTATATCATAAATTTGGTTATAGATTTAACATAAACTTTCTTAATAATTATAAGTATGACCATCATGAGAAAACTCTAGGTGCTAGCTGACATATTTGTTTTATGGGAATCTGGATGAGTTTGTAATTATACCTATAAATAGACGAACTTGCATCTGTTTTTTTTTAATTCTGCTACTCACGAGATTTAACTGAGGAAAATAAAGTACACAAGCGTCTTAAGATCTTTCAAGAATATTTTATTAATTCTACCATCGTAGTATTTTTTTTGGTCCTGTATTCTCGCACTTTATGACTAGTTCCTAGAATTTTTTTTTTTAATTTTTCACCGTGCATGTTGAATCAATATACATTCATTTAAAATACCAACAAATGCACCTTGTCTTTAAAATATTGTAAAACCTTACTTGGTTAAAACACTTTAAAAACATT